>Ga0209483_1000042_pt1 | contig 138431 bp, 122 predicted proteins | sample NGEPerA_FD_184508 | JGI IMG/M metagenome (GOLD analysis project Ga0209483, IMG submission 184508) | Arctic peat soil microbial communities from the Barrow Environmental Observatory site, Barrow, Alaska, USA - NGEE PermafrostL2-A... | ecosystem: Environmental > Terrestrial > Soil > Wetlands >... | reverse complement strand
GTGGCACGGCTGGGCGGACCAGTTGATCACAACCCAAGGGACGATCGACTACTACAAGCGTGTGTTGCAGCAGATGGGCGGCGCGGGGAAAACGGCACAGTTTTTGCGTCTCTTCCTGGCTCCGGGAATTGGCCACTGTGGGGGTGGTCCCGGTGCGATGCCTTCGGGTCAGCTGGACGCCCTGGTGTCGTGGGTCGAAGACGGCAAAGCTCCGGTAACGCTTCCCGCGTCGAAGCAAACGCCGTCAGGACCTCGCACCCGCATCCTGTGCCAGTACCCGCTCGTGGCGAAGTATAAGGGCAATGGCAGTACGGACGATGCGGCGAATTTCTCGTGCAGCACGGGGTTTTAGGGATCGCGTTCAGACCCTCGGACCACCTACCGGCACCTGTTCGCGGCGGCCCCCAGGCGGTACTTGTTATGGCAGTTCGCGCAGGATGTAGCCAGCACCTCGGATGCGTCGAGCATCTTGTCCCGGTCTTTGGTGAGAGCCGCCTTGTAAGCGACCATACTGGCGTCCCGGAGTCCATTCACCAGTGGCACCCAGTCCGCATTCGCGAGGGGGACATCCCGCCCGTTGCTGCACTTTCGGCCGGGCGTCATCAGGAGATCCGCCGCGTCTGCCAAGGTGAGCGCACTATCCTCCACGGCTCCCCAGCCTCCGAAGACACCCGTCAGGGGGTCGGTGGATGTCGAGGGTTCCGCCGCCTGCTTAACCTCCGTGGGGTCGAATCGCTGGGTGAAGAAGACCACGTTCGAATTTGGGAAGAAGAGCGCCCTCATGAGTTGATTGAGGTTCGCCGCGGGCGCGCCTGTTTGCAAAGAAGCCTTCGGCGCTGACTGGGCCACTAGAAATCCGGCGCAGAGAATGGCCGCAATCGCCAAAATCACGGGTCCAATCATGAACTGGCCGATTCTCATGCCCGCACGCCGCACCCGGCGATGGTGTCCGTCTCGCATCGTTTTCCTCCCTCGCTGATTCTTTGATCAGAACACATAATTCACCGCGGCACCAATTCCCGCCCATACAAGCGCGTTCCCCTTGGAACAAGGTAACCGAGCTATTGTGCAGGGCGCTGAATCAACTCCCACAGCAATCCGTTGACGTCGCGGACGAACACGTTGCCCGCGCCGTTGGGGCGTAGGATGGCTTTGCCGCCCGTGGTCGCGACGGCGCCGCCGGCCTTGGTCCATTGATCGACCGCGGCGTGAATATCGCGCACCACCATCGTGAACGCGGGTGAACCCGGATCCTCCGCGCCCGCGGCGAGTTTCGTGCGCGGCACGCCACTATATTCGATTAGCCCGAAATCGAGCGTCGTACCCGGAATGCTTCCGTGGGTGATGCGCCACTGTGCTCCTTGCAGGCCGATGAGGTTCTCTACCACCGGATTCGTACCCAACGCGCCCGTGGGGCGTGCCTTGAAGCCCATCGCATCGCGCAAAAAGGCCACTGTCTTCGCGGAGTTCTCGACGGAAAACTGCACCGAGGCGCCAAGGATATCGCTGGCCGTGTTCGCGGCGGAAGCGGGCAGCGGATCGGGCCGCTGCAATTCAACAAAAAAGCCATCTGGATCGCGGACCACGATCTCGCGAAGCTGGCTGCCCGGATTTCCGGCCGGATTTACGGGAGCTCCACCCACGGTCACTATGATCGCGCCCGAGGCTTTTACTTTCGCCAGAACCTTGTCCATATCCCGCACCTGTAAAGCCAGCGTCGCGGCTCCGGCGTCCTGGATGTTGGGCCGCACGGGCTTGCGTGACCCGCCCGTGAATTCCGTCAGCTCAAACCCGAAGGCTGCGTTGGGAATGCGGAACGTCGCCGCTCGAAAGCTCATGCCTTTCGTCCCCGTGAACTTCGACATGTCCTCGTCGAGCTTCTGCGGCTGCTGCGCCAGGGGATCGCGGGTCCCGTTCAGCGGCAGCCCCAGGACATCGCGGTAAAACGGCACCGTCTTTTCGAGACTCTCGGTGGTATGCGCCAGGTTCTGCAACCGGACGACAGGGGTCACGACAGGGGTCGTTTGAGGGAAGGCAAACGCAGGGAAAAGGCTCGCGGCGAGAGAAACCCTCCATAGAGTTGTGAACGGCATCCCCGGAGTATATGCCATTTGCAACAGACCGGCACCCTCCGTATCATGTACATCAGTCCGCAGAGACACACGATACCAGTTCATAAGGAGACTCTGATGACGAGGTCTATGGGAGCTGTTGGCGGCGCGGTGCTGGCCGCGGCGTCGGCAATCCTTCTGGCGGGGCCGTCCGTCTTTCCAACCGGCACGACGATCTATGATCCTACCCGCGCCTGGAACGGTTATACGGTGCTCTCTCCTTTGGGTACGCAGGCCGCGATCGTCATCGATATGAACGGCAACATCGTCAAGCAATGGGATGGCTACAATAGCTCCGCCGGTGGTCCGGTGCGCATCCTTCCCGGCGGTGTCGTCGTCGGAGCGGCCGGCGCCAATCCCCCGCGCCAGGAATCGACCGAGCTGGTTCAGCGCGATTTCGACGGCAAAGAGCTCTGGCGTTTCGACCATAACGAGCAAATCCAGACCCGCGACGGCCAAACTAAGGAAGTAAAGACGATCTGGTCCTCGCGGCAGCACCATGACTGGCAGCGTGAGGATTTTCCCGCTGGTTACTACTCGCCGGACGCCACGCCCGGCCTCGCGGGCAGCAACACTTTGCTGCTGACCCATACGAACCATGTTCGGCCAAACGTGGCTCCCGATAAGATGCTCGAAGACGACCGTATTATCGAAATTTCGTGGGATGGAAAGATCCTCTGGCAGTGGGTCGCGAGCGACCACATCGATGACTTCCATTTCGACGAAGACGCTCGCAAAGCCATCGCATCGCAGCCGGCCGGTCGCGGTGGATTCGATTGGATGCACACGAACGCGGCGGCCTATGTCGGTCCGAACCACTGGTACGACGAAGGCGACAAGCGCTTTGCGCCGAACAACATTATTATCAGTAGCCGGAATTCGTCATTCCTCGCGATCATTGCTCACGATGGATCGGCTCGCGATGGATCCGTCGTGTGGCAATTGGGGCCGGATTTCAGCGCCTCGCCGGAACTGCGCGCGATTCACCAGATCATCGGCCAGCATAACGCCCATTTCATTCCCAAGGGGTTGCCGGGTGCGGGCAACGTGCTGGTGTTCGACAACGGTGGTCCCAGCGGTTACGGAAGGCCGAGTCCGATCGCACTGGCCGGAGAGAATATTTATGCCAGACCCACGTCGCGTGTGCTGGAGATCGATCCGGTAACGTTAAAGCTGGTTTGGTCGTACACGTCGCCCACGTTTTTTGCTACGAATATCAGCGGCGCGCAAAGGTTGCTGAACGGCAACACGCTGGTTACCGAAGGGCCGGATGGCCGCCTGTTCGAGGTGACCAAAGACGGCAAGATTGTTTGGGAATATATTTTCCCCGAATTCGCCGGCCCTCGGCAGACCAACTCGGTTTATCGAGGCTATCGGCTTCCGTACGGCTGGATCCCCCAGCTTACGCATCCCAAAGAACAGGCTGTAACGCCGCCGGCGGCCGGGACATTTAGGGTACCCTGATGCTGATCGGAAGAGGAGGAGTGTGATGAATCGAATTACTACGTGGATTGTGCTCTCCGGCGCACTACTCGCACCGGGGGCCAGTTTCGCGCAGGTCGCTTGCACGCGAGAGGGCCTCAAAGCCGCAACCGATCTCTACATTGCCGCTCAAACCAAGGGCGACATCGCCGGCCTGCCGCTCGCGAAGGGGCTGGGTTACGTCGAGAATTTTAAGACGATGAACATCGATGACGGCCTGATCAAGAAGCCGATGAAGATCGACCATCATCGCAGCCTGCTGGACACCTCGACATGCCAGACCTTCACGGAAGTGATCGTTTCGGACAAGGCCAACCCTTACGTGCTCGGCACGCGGCTTCGCGTGAATCACGGGCTGATTGCCGAAATCGAAATGCTGTGGACCACGACAGGATACTGGTTATTTAACGCCGATAACTACCTGAAGTACTCGTCCTCCGAGGATTGGGGTACGATCCCCGCTGCCAAGCGCGACACCCGCGCGATGCTGGTGTCGGCCGCCAATGCCTATTTGGATGCGTTCCTGGAAGGAAAAAAGGATCTGGTGCCGTGGGGTTACCCCTGCAACCGCACCGAAGGCGGTATGCATACCGGCAAGGGAGTTCCCGATGATTCCTGCGACGTGGGCGTGCCGAGCGGCGTCAATATTGCGAACCGGCACTTCGTGATCGACGAGACGCTTGGAACCGTGGCGGCCTTCTGCACGTTCGGCGCCGGCTCCGCCACCGGCGGCAGCGGAGCGCCCGATGTCCACATTTTTCGCGTCGAAAACGGCAAGCTGCACTACGTCCACACCATGACGCATTTGTTGCAGGCGAATGGTCCAGGCCGGGGAGCGCGTGGGGGCCAAGGTCGCGGGGCCGCACCCAACAACCAGAAATAGGTTGTACGCCGTGCGCCACGCTTCCGGAGAGCGCCGCGCCGCTTGATGAGTGACTCGCGGTTGGAGTCCGCCATCCATGCTGATTCTAAACCCGGTCAATGAATATAGTTCAGCATTTCCGATCCTCGAGTCTGTTCATATCGCCGGGATCATTTGCGGTGTCGGCACTGCCGCGCTTGTAAATTTCCGTCTGCTCGGAGTGGGGCTGACCCAGAAAAGCGCCGCGCGGCTTTGGAGCGACGCGATGCCATGGACACTCGGTGGTCTTACGCTCGCGATTTTTTCCGGCCTTCTGCTTTTTTCCATCGATCCGGAGATGTACTACGCGAACCACGCCTTTCGTTTCAAGATGCTGTTTCTGCTGCTCGCAATCGCTTTCTATTTCACGATGGTTCGTAAAGCAGCGGCAGCAAATAAAGGTGGAGGCAGGGGGGCTATCGTAGCGTGCATTTCGCTCGGGCTGTGGGCGCTGGTGCCGTTCGGCGGGATCTTCATTGGATTCGTTGGCTCGACAGCCTACACCTATCCGTTGCTCCTGTCCGTCCACGTCGTGGCCCTTGTACTGCTTGGCGGCATGATTGTGTTGACCGATCTGCGTTGGCTCGGTCTGGGGATGCGGAGCTATTCCGTGCCGGATGTCGTGGACGGACTACGTGTTCCAAAGCGGATCGCTTTTGGCATTGCCGCGGCCTCTGGCGCCGTGTTGTTTGGCGCCAACGCTGGGCCGTATTCAAGCAATCCCTGGTTCTGGATCAAAATCGCACTGCTCGCGTCGATCGGGGCGCACTATCTCCTTTTCAGGCGAACTGAATATGACGACGCAGGTAGACGCAAGCTCGCATCCGGCCTTTCGCTGCTTCTGTGGACGGGCGTTGTCGTAGCAGCCCGCGGACCGGCCACCATCAAGGACATCATGCACTCCATGGTGGACCCCAGTGGAGAAGTTTTGTTCCACTCGGTCCGGATGATCGCGGACGATCGCGGAGTCAGGGAGATCGCGCCGCACACCGATGCGGAATGGGAGAACGTCCGGCAGCGCCTCACGATCCTGCTGGAAGCGCCGAATCTGCTACAGGGCCGCAGGGCCGCACGGCCCACGGATCGGTCGAAAAACCCCCAAGTGGAAAGTGAGCCGGAGGACATTCAGAAATTGTTGGACGCCGACAGTGCGACGTTCCTTCGGCACGCACAGAGACTGCGGGATGCGGCCTCCGTGGCGATGAAGGCGGCAGATGCAAAGGATAACGACGCTTTACTTGTCGGGCTCGAGGGCATCGACAAGGCTTGCGAGAGTTGCCATCTGCGCTACTGGTATCCGAAAGACAAAAGGGCTCAAGAAGCTGCCAGGCAGGACGGGATTGTGGAATAAGCTCGCGTCGCCCGCGCGCTACAATAGCAGCCGTGATGAAACCGCAACGCCGTGAATTCCTCCAAGCTCTGGCTGCCGGCGCCGCCGCCCTCAGCATTCCGCGGGCGGCGTTTGGTCAGAAGAGCTCCGCGACGAAGCTCGCCGATAAGGTCATGCTGGTTACCGGAGCGGGCAATAACATCGTCGTCCTTTCGGGCGGCGACGAAAGTCTTCTGGTGGATTGCGGCGACGCCGCGCGCGCGCAGGATGTCCTCGCGCTCGCAGGCCGCGTTACTACCGTCTTCAACACGCACTGGCACCCTGAATCGACCGGAGCTAACGATGCGATGGCCAAGGCTGGGGCGAAGCTTGCGTCGCACGTGAACACGGAATTGTGGATGACCCAGGAGATCATTCACGATTGGGAGAAAAAGGTCTTTCCACCGCGCGCGAAGATTGCTCTCCCGTCCGAAACCTTCTACACGGAAGGCATGAGGATGTTCGGCGGTGAACCGGTCGAATACGGCCTGATGCCCCTGGCTCACACCGATGGCGATATCTTCGTTCACTTCATGCAATCGAACGTATTGGTTGTGGGGGATGTGGTGCAAGCGGGCAGGTTTCCGTATCTGGATTACCCTACGGGCGGCTGGATCGGAGGCATGCAGGCGGCGCATCGAACCGTGCTTGCCCGGGCTAACGACACGACCAAGATCGTGCCCGCCACGGGGCCGGTGATGACGAAGGCCGAGGTCCAGGCGAGTCTCGATCTGCTCACGAAAGTCCGCGATCAACTGGTGAAGCTCATGAAGCAAGGGAAGGGGCCCCAGGATATGATCGACGCGAAGGCCATGAAGGATTTCGAGGGCCAGCTGACCGGCGACCCTGACACGTTCATCTTTACCGCCTACCGCGGGCTCTGGGCGCATGTCCGCGAACTCGGCGGCATTGTGTAGCGGGGTCGCAGCGTGGGTACGAAGAGTCGATACCTCAGCGGGCAGGGCACTGGTAGTATCGTGACGGGGAAGCCGTTTGATCCGGTGCCGTTTCAGGCAAACGTCGAGCTGTTGCGATTGTTTCTGACGCATCGCGAAGATATCGTCGAGAGCATAGAGAACGTTCTGAACGCCCACCGAAAGCCGATCCAGTACCTGCAGGACCAGTCTCTTTTGTCCCGCCATTTCGAGGATTGCTTCTTTGCACGCACTGCGGTCACCGCCAGCCAAAAAAATCTCAGACGTCAACTGGAAGAAGCGCATTGGGCCGCGGGATTCAGACCTCGTCAGGTTCAGGATCTGCATAACGACCTGATCCATCCGGCGGAGATGATGATTCGCGGCTTTTATTGCTGGCAGCAGACGCGGTGGCCGGGTGGCAGCGGTCGGATGCACTACGCGAACACGCTGTTCAACTTGTACGTGCTCCGGTGCCTCCAGTTCCTCAGCATGCGCATTTGGGATGAAAACCCCAGCAGCTCGCGTGGGCGGCTCGCGGAAATTCAAGGCGTGCTCGATGAGCTATGGAGAAGCTCGCCAGCCGATCAGCCCGTGATCGTGCGCGATGCGCGCTGGCTGATTCCATTGACGCAAAGCCTCATTACCGATGAGTTGGCGCCCTATTTCGAGGTCGCCCAGCAGGTCACCGAGACGCTTCTGGAAGCGGACGTGCTCGAAATCCAGAAGGCCCACGTTCGCATGCTGGGCGGGCATCTGACCTCACAGATTCGTTACTACTGCACGAAGGATGGCGTGTCTTTGAACGAGCGTAGCGTCGTTCTTCGCACACGCGCCTCCAATGCGCTCGATTTCGCACTGCTGGTTCAAGGTCTCGTGGGGCTGCTCAAGGCCTATGACCGCGCCTCGCCGCGTGGCGATGAGCGAATGTCGAGCGGCGATGAACGCATGCGGCTCGACATCGCAGGAGCTATCTATCAGGGCATATCTGCGGATCCCGAGCTGTTTCTGAATCGCGTCGACCTGTTGAGCGCTTACAGCATGATCGAGCACGTTTTCATCACCACGGATCAGGAGGGCCATGTCGTTTATTCGCCTCTGGGCGAGCGGCATATGCGGCTGTTAAAAGAGTACGGTGTACTGATGAACCGGTTGATCCCGTCGTTGCTGCGTGACGATTTCCCGCGTTTCAGGCCGGTTGACGGCGGCTATTCTCCATACGGAGTTATATTCGGGTTACCATCCCATCTTATCGAGCACATGGCGCTCAAAGCCTTAGAGCACGATGCCGAAACGCGATTCAGCCTGGAGGACGTATTTCTGGATGACGTCTTTGACCATGGGGACGACCATGGGAACACCAAGGCGGCAAAGCTCGCCTGGGTGAACGGCTGGCGGAAATTGCCCCACATCGACCGCGAAGTACAACGGTTGTACGATTACCCGCAACAGTTCGCCGAAGACGTTTACAGCCGCATCGAGAATGAGCTCAAACGGAGCGATGCAAGCGAGGCCAGAACCGGGCGCCTGTATATCGGCGACCCTGAGCCTGATTCGAAGGCGCCGGCGATTCCGGAACTGCCGGCCCGGTACTTCGTTTCTTCGGACAGGCAGATTGTGGCGGCGCACAAGGCCGAGCCATATGACCGGGCGCAACTGCTGGCGGGGCGGCGGGAAGGGCTTTTCCTTGTTAGTTACGAGGTCAGTTACGAAACGCCAGGCGGATGGATTGCCCTCAAGAAGGACCTGCTCACGGAGGTCCTTGGTGCGGGCCGCGATGCCAGGATTGTGGGGCTGCCGCTCGACGCGGCTCAGGTGTTGCGGCTCATGTGCCCCGGTTTGGTGGTACCGGAGAACGTGGCCGATCAGGCGAGCGTGCCGCGATCGAATCGCGGAAGCCGGACCCGTGATTGCAACGGCCTCGTCTGAGACGAAAAAGTAGACGAGCGAGCCGACTTACAGATGCCGCTCCGAGACCCATCAATCCCCGACACTCTTCTGGCCCGTTCGCGTGACCCAGGCCCCTTTCCGCCGCCGGTCAGACGCTATACAATAAGACCGGACCTTTCTCATAATGCGCCACTTATTGCTCACAATAGGGCTGCTCACCGCATTGCTGGCATCCGTCCTGCCGGTGGCGGCTCAACAGGCCGGCGCTCAGCCGGCGACCGCGGCGAATCCGAATCAGGCGCTGATTAATCGCTATTGCGTAACCTGCCACAATCAAAAGCTCAAGACTGCGAAACTGGAACTCGATAAGCTGGACCTTGCGCATCCGGAAAAGGACGCGCTGCTGTGGGAGCGGGCCATTCGCAAACTGCGCGGAGGCATGATGCCGCCGCCGGGAGCCGCCCGGCCTCCCGTCGAAGGGGTGAATACGCTGGCGGCTTATCTGGAAGATTCGTTGGATAAGGCCGCCGCCGCGAATCCCAACCCCGGCAGCGTTCGGATCCACCGCCTGAATCGCGCCGAGTACGCCAACGCGATGCGTGACCTGTTTGACATCGACGTGGATGCGGCTGCGCTGTTGCCCACCGACGGGATCAGTGGCGGTTTTGACAACATCGCGGCGGCTTTGAAAGTCTCCCCGTCGTTCGTGGACCAATACATCATGGCTGCGCGCGCCGTGGTCAAGCAGGCGATCGGTGCTCCGCCTTCCGGCAAGGACGTCAAGATGACGTTGCGTGGAGTCGAGCCCGGCGTGCCTCTGCCGCCCGGCGCCCACAACGGCGTCAGTGCAAAATACCTGGCCCCGTTTGAAGGCGACTATGAGTTTCGCGCGCAAGGCAATCTGCCGGTCTTCACCGTGGACGGGGCGCCCGTGGACACCAAGGGGCGCACTCATGTGACCGCGGGGATCCACACCCTGGTCGCGGCCGCCATGCCGCACAGCTTTGCGGAGAGCGAAGGCGAACTGTTCGGATTCGTTCCGGGCGCGGCCGGAACCGGTTACGCCAGCACCGGCCTGGTGGCGGGCGCGGTGGCCGCAGGCGGAAGCGCGGCTCTGCGGACCCGCGGCGCGGCCAGCGTTACCGTCGACGGCCCGTTCAATCCCACCGGCAACCCCATCGAGACGCCCAGCCGTGCGCGCATCTTTGTGTGCCACGCTCCCGATCCAAAAGAAGAAACCGCCTGCGCGTCCCGGATCTTGTCGAATCTTTCGAGAAAGGCTTTCCGCCGCCCCGTTACTGACGCGGATCTCTCACCGCTGATGCAGTTCTACAACGAAGGTCGGAAAACAGGCACGTTTGAAAGCGGCATTGAGAACGCGACGGTCGCGATGCTCGCGAGCTCGAAATTCCTGTATCGCGTGGAAGCGCCGCCCGCCCAATCCTCACAGAGGGCCAAGCCCGGCAGCATCTACCGGCTCAGCGATATGGAACTCGCGTCACGGCTGTCGTTCTTCCTGTGGAGCAGCATCCCCGACGACCAACTGCTCAGGGTGGCCGAGCAAGGCAAACTGCGCGATCCCAAGGTTTTGGAGCAACAGGTCCGGCGAATGCTGGCTGACCCGCGCGCTGGAGCCCTGACCACCAACTTCGCGTTCGAGTGGCTGAAGATTCGCGACATGGACGCCATGGAGCCCGACCCGTTCGTCTACCCGTCTTTCGATCGCCCACTGCGGGCCGCGCTCCGCCGCGAGATGGAGATGTTCCTCGACAGCGTGTTCCACGGCGACCGCAGCGTGGTGGATCTGCTGACCGCGAACTACACCTTCGTCAATGAGCGGCTGGCCGCGCACTACGGTATCGCGAACGTTCAAGGCGACCAGTTCCGCCGCGTGACGCTCACCGATCCGAACCGCTTCGGCTTGCTGGGCAAGGGCGCGGTGATGATGGTGACGGCTTATCCCAACCGCACCTCCCCGGTGCTGCGCGGCGCCTATATTCTCGAAAACATCACCGGCACGCCGCCCGCGCCGCCTCCGCCCAACGTCCCGGCCTTCAAGGAAAACAAAGACGGCGAGAAGCCCAAGACCATTCGCGCCATCATGGAAGCGCACCGTGCCAATCCGACGTGCAATGCCTGCCACGGCATCATGGATCCGCTGGGGTTTGCGCTCGAGAATTTCGACACCATCGGCAGCTATCGAACCATGGACCGCTTTACCCGCACCAGCATCGATACCAGCGGGAAGCTGGTGGATGGAACGCCGGTCAACGGCCCCACCGATCTGCGCAATGCCTTGCTGCGGCACCCCGAGCAGTTCGTGCAAACGCTCACGGAAAAATTGATGACGTATGCCTTGGGCCGCGACATCGAGTATTTCGATATGCCCAGCATCCGAAAGATTGTCAGGGCCGCAAAGGGCGAAAACTACAAGTTCTCGTCGATTGTGCTGGGGATCGTAAACGCCTCGGCTTTTCAATCGAGCGAAGTGGAAATAACCAAGAACGAGCAACCGGCCAAGGAAGTGGCCGCCCGGTAGAGTAGGAGCCTCGAAATGTTCATCGCCAAGAAGCACTTGACGCGCCGTACCGTGCTGCGGGGTGTCGGGACGGCCATCGCGCTGCCGCTGCTCGATGCCATGATTCCGGCGGGCACCGCGCTGGCGCAAACCGCGGCCAAAGCCGCGCCCCACGTTGGATTCATTTACTTCCCCCATGGCGCCGTGGAAGCCCAGTGGACGCCTACCGGCGAGGGCCAAATGGGCGAGTTTCGCGACATCCTGAAGCCGCTCGATAAGTACAAGGCGCTGACCACGGTGTTTAGCCACATTGACAACCAGGCGCCCCTGGGCCCGGTGCACGCGCTTTCGCCGGGAACGTGGCTCTCCTGCGTTCATCCGGCCATCAGCCAGGACGCGCACGGGGGAACCACGATCGACCAGATCGCCGCGCAGCACATCGGCCAGGACACGCCGCTGCCTTCGCTCGAAGTCGCCACGGAAAACCACGGCGGCGGCGGCTTTTGCGACCGCGACTACGGCTGCTCCTACTCGGGAACCATTTCCTTCCGCTCGCCCACAACGCCCCTCCCGATGGAGACCGATCCGCGCAAGCTGTTCATCCGTTTGTTTGGCCAGGGCGACAACGCGGCCGAGCGCGCGCGTCTGTCCAAGCAGTACACTTCACTGCTGGACATGGTCGGCGGCGAAGTCCAACAGTTGCAGCGCGTGGTGGGGCCGTCGGACAAGGCTATTCTTTCGGATTATCTCGAAAGCGTCCGCGAGATCGAGCGCCGCATTCAGAAGATGGAAGCGCGCGATCTCTCGAAAGTCGAGATCCCCAACGCCCCCAAAGAAGGCGCCATTGCGTTCGACCAGCGCATCAACCTGATGTTCGATCTGGTGGCTCTGGCATACCAGGCCAACATGACGCGCGTGTTCACGTTCATGGTTGCGGCGGAGGTCAGCGGCCAGACCTATAACCACATCGGTGTCCCGGATGCGTTCCACCCGCTTTCCCATCACAATAACGAGCAAGCCAAGATGGAGCGTCTGACGAAAGTCCAGGCCTACCACACGAGTGTGTTCGCAAAGTTCCTGGACAAGCTCGCGAAGATGCCCGATGGCGACGGCACCATGCTCGATCATTCGATGTTCCTGTACGGCAGCAACATGGCGAACAGCAACGCGCACAATCATTACCCGCTGCCGATTTCCATCGTGAGCGGCTGGAAGACCATTGACGGCGGCAAGCACATCGTCCCGCCGGAGCGCACGCCGCTGGCCAACGTTCTGCTGACGTTCTTGGATCGCGCCGGCATCCCTCAGGACAAGCTTGGGGACAGCACGGGCAAGCTGGTGGAGATCTAAGTTCGATGAAGACGCTGGGCTCCATGAAAACGCTGATGGTTGCGGCGTTCAGCATGACGCTGCTGGCGGCCGATACGCAGAGTCCGTCCGCGCTCGCGGCCGCGATCAAGTCCGGCCAGCGGCCGGTTGCGATCGATATGATCGCCCAAAAATCCGCCGATGTGAACGCGGCCGAAGCCGATGGCTCAACGCCTTTACTGTGGGCCGCGAACCTGAACGATCTGGATCTGTGCGCACGCCTCTTGAAGGCGGGCGCGGATCCGAAGGCGCGTAATCAACTCGGATCCACGCCGCTTGCCGAGGCGGCGTTCCATTCGAACACCGAGATGATCCGGGCGCTGCTCAATGCGGGTGCGGATCCGAACGCCGCCGGACCAGACGGCCAAACACCCCTGATGATCGTCGCGCGGACGGCTAACGTCGAGGCTGCGAAGCTGCTTCTGGCTAAGGGCGCGAACCCGAATGTGCAGGAAGCGCAGCGCGGGCAGACGGCGCTGATGTGGGCGGCTGCTAATAGCCAGGGCTCCATGCTGCGCGCCCTCCTTGCCGCGGGCGCCGAAGTGGACGTGAAGTCCAATACCGATCTGATGACGCCGCTGGTGAGTGCTGAGCCGCGTGCCCAGCCCCGTCCGCCAGGCGGCATGACGGCGATGCTGTTTTCTGCCCGCGAAGGCTGCCTCGATTGCGTGAAGGCGCTGGTCGAGAAGGGCGCGAAGATCGACCTGCCCGACCCCGAGGGTGTTACGCCGCTGATCTCCGCGATCTTCAACGCGCATTTCGACGCCGCCAAGTTCCTGATCGAGCAAGGCGCGAACGTAGACCGGTGGGACTGGTGGGGCCGCACTCCGCTGTACTTAGCAGTGGACTACGACACGCTGCCCCATGGCGGACGCCCGGACCAGCCATCGCTCGATGAGACGCTGCCGATCGACATCATTCGGATCCTGCTGGAGAAGGGAGCGAATCCCAACCCGCAGTTGAAGCTTCTGCCCCCGTACCGCGCCACCGGTGCGGACCGCGGCGTGGATCAGATGTTAGGTTACGGCGCGACTCCGCTGTTGCGCGCCGCGAAAGGCATGGACGCGCCCGCGATTAAACTGTTGCTGGAGCATGGCGCGATTGTCGATCTACCCAACAACCAGGGCATGACGCCGACGGTGGCAGCGTCCGGCATGGGATCGATCGACGCCGACACGCGCGGCTACTTCATGACGCCCGACGTAGAAGAGCGCGCCATTGCTTCATTGGATTTGCTGCTGGCGCACGGCGGGGCGTTGAATCACGGAGCCGGCCGTTTTCAACAAGTACCCCTTCACGGAGCTGCGTTTTGGGGCTGGAATAAGGTCGTCGAGTATCTCTTAACGAAAGGCGCCGACGTCAACCTTGCAGATAGTCGCGGGTTCACTGCCCTCGATTACGCGATGGGTCGCGCCGGCGGCAATAGCCGCGGCGGCCAGCGCATTGACGTCCACAAGGACACCGGCGACCTGCTCATTTCCAAGGGCGGAATCGCGGGAACTCCCATTCCGCAGCCGCGTGGCGGCCGGGGAGCCCCCCGAGCGCGCTGACGGCTAGCCTCCGCGTCGATCGTCCAAACACTCGAGGAAGGTAAGTTACGGTTCACCGGGAACCGGTCCGAAGTCCGGCGGCGGTTTTCGATGCCGGGTTGCCGCCTCGAAAGCCGAGGCAATGCGCAATAGCATCGCTTCGTCAAATGGACGCGCGATGAAGTCGACGCCGACGGGCAAGTTCGCTTTGATCGGGCCGACCAGGCGCGTACCGCCATTGCCATCGCGCACGCGATCCCAGATCTCCGTGGTGAAACCTGCCGGCACGGTGATCGCGGGAAAGCCCTGCTGCCCGATGAGCGACCAACCAATCGGAGAACGGCCGTTCGCGTTCGGTTCGCGCGGCGCCGTGAGCTTTCGTGGCGGGACGGTGGACATGGGAGACACGAACGCGTCGAGCCGCTGTTCCTGCATGCACTGCAACAACATGTTTTGAAGGGCGAAGCGGGTCTGCAGCCGTGCCGATGTGTCCAGCACCGTGGCGCGCTCCGCGGCTTGCCGTGCCTGTTTGCGATCGGGGAAGTTCGGGTCTTCATAAAACCTCGCCTTCGAGATCAGGTCCGCACTGGTTTTGATATTCGCGTCTCCACGTTCTTCGAGATACCTGTCCATCATGTATTTGCCTTCGCCCCCAACAGCCGGTGTATTAAGGCTGCGGAGCGAGAGACTCTGCGGCACTCGCGCCGGATCGGCATGCAAATCCAGAAGCGCAGCAAGCTGATCCGATTGAGGCCGGCCGGCGGCATCGACCGGGAACAGGTCCCGGTACTGACGTGTAAACGCGCTGTTCAAGAGTTCCGGCGCATAATGCGCGATGCAACCCTGGAACAATGTGCCATCCGGACCCGGATCCACGATCGTCGCACCCAGTTTGCGAAGGTCATCGATGGCGCGATCGACGATGTCGATACTTTCCTCGTCGGCCTTGGAAAAGAGCTTTTTCGTCATGTATTCGCGGATCACACCGATCCGGACGCCGTCGAGACGCCGCGCCGCCGCGGAACTGAGGTACGGTTGTGCGGGCTTCCGTCCGATGCTGAACGCCGTCAGCTCGTCCTTCGGGTCGTAGCCGGCGATGACGTCGAGGATCTTTGCCGCATCTTGCACGTTGCGGCAAATCGGCCCTGTCCGCATGCTCAGGCCCGCGCCCATCATTCCTTTCCTGCTGACCAATTCCTCCGTCGGCGCCAACCCAACCAGGCTATTGACGGATGCCGGCCATCGGATGGATACGACCGTTTCTTCGCCGATCGCGCAGGTCACCAGGTTCGCGGCTACCGAGGTCGCCGAGCCGGCGCTCGACATGCCGGGCTCGCGCTCCGTGTCGTACGGATTACAGAACGTTCCCCCAAAGGAACTGCGCGCGCCGTCGGTTGCATATTCGGCCAGGTTTGCCTTCGCCAGAATGATCGCCCCGGCATCCCGCAGCCGCTTGACGAACGTGGCATCCTCCGGAGGCCGGTCGTTCGCGTACTGCACGTCGGCGCCAGACGTCGTGCGCATGTCGAAGGTGTCGTACTGGTCCTTGATCGCCATGACGACTCCGTGCAGCGGTCCAACCAGGCGCCCGGTCTGCTTGAATTGCCGATCCTGAGCAGCCGCGGCCTCCAGCGCGTCGGGCATGTTCGGATGGTCATCCTTCATGTCCGTCAAGCTGCGCGCCTTGCGCTCATCGAAGCCCCATGTCCTGCGTGTGGACGGCCGCAGGTTCAGGGTCGAGAGCGCGTTGATCTGTCCGGCATGCGGAATCGTGGTGATCGGGCCGAGAATCCCCGTCGGCTGACTCACGCAGGTGTTGTTATACGCCTTGATCCGCTTTAAGTACAGCTCGACGAGAGCCACACTTGTGATCTTTTTGGCCAGGATCGCCCGTTGAATATCGGCAATGCTGGCCTCCTGTAGATGAAACGGTGTGGACGATCGCTGTTGCGCGCCAACCGTGGCGCTCATGGCGATCAGAGCGGCCAGTACTCTGGCGTTTCTCCGAATGTTAGGACGAAGATTGTGGAACATGGAATGAGTGAGGGCTTACCGGAAATAAGTATAGTCCTTTTGCGACTCGGGCATCGCCTCCAGGAGGAACCTGGCGTAACCTGACAACATGTCCAGTCCACTCAATACTCGCCGGGAAGCCGAGCAACCTGCTCCCGATATCTGTTTCCTAACGGCGGTGGAGATGGCGAGTCTTATCCGGCGCGGGAAGTTAAGCGCCCGGGAGGTCCTAGCGGCGCACCTCCAGCAGATCGACCGCGTTAATCCGAAGGTCAACGCGATCGTCACGTTGATCGCGGAGCAGGCCATGGAGAACGCGCGAAAAGCGGACGAGGCACAGGCGCGCGGAGCCTCGCTCGGTCCGCTGCATGGATTACCGGTGGTTCACAAGGATCTGTTCGACACCGCCGGCGTTCGCACCACGCACGGTTCGCGAATTCTGAGGGACAACGTGCCAACGCAGGACGCGATTATCGTGGAGCGGATCGCGAAGGCAGGCGCAATCTCCGTGGGAAAGAGCAACACGCCCGAATTTGGCGCCGGCTCCCAAACGTTTAACGAAGTGTTCGGCCCCACGAAGAATCCTTACGATCTCACCAAGACGTGCGGCGGATCGAGCGGCGGCGCTGCGGTGAGTTTGGCGTGTGGCATGGCGCCGATAGCGGACGGCAGTGATAGTGGTGGTTCACTGCGAAATCCGGCGGCATTTTGCAACGTGGTGGGCATACGGACTGCTCCTGGCCGGGTTCCGGCCGCGGCCCCAGGAAATGCGTGGTCCACGCTTTCCGTTCAAGGTCCCATGGCGCGCACGGTTGCCGATGTGGCTTTACTGTTGAGCGCTATTGCCGGACCCGATCCGCGCTGTCCCATCTCGATCAACGAGGCCGGATCCCGATTTGCTGGTAGTCTGGAACGCAGCTTCAAGGGTGTACGCGTCGCCTGGTTCAAGGACATGGGCGGGATTCCGTTCGATCCGCGAATTCTGAAGACGGTCGACGCCCAGAGAAAAGTATTTGAAAGCCTGGGCTGCCTCGTCGAAGAAGCCGAGCCCGATTGGAGTGGCGCCTATGAAGGCTACGACATCCTGCGCGCCTGGGGTTTTGCATCCAGTCAGGGAGAGTATGTCCGGCTGCATCGCGACCTGGTGAAGGACACCGTCATCTGGGAGGTGGAGCGTGGCCTCAAGCTTTCGGGCGAAGACATCGCGCGGGGTTTCTCATTGCGCGGCCAGGCGTGGGACAGGATGCGTGTCTTCCAGGAAAAATACGAATACTTTATTGCGCCCACCACACAGGTGCTGCCATTCGATGTCCATCTGCCGTATCCGGCCGAGATCGGGAATGTGAAGATGTCGACATACGTCGAGTGGCAGAAATCCTGTATCTTGATTTCGGCGCTCGAGAGTCCGGCCCTGTCGGTGCCGTGCGGGTTCACGGAAGAGGGTTTGCCGGTGGGCCTGCAAATTGTGGGCCGCCACCGGGATGAATGGAGTGTCCTGCAGATCGCACATGCGTTCGAGCAGGCCACAGGGATTGGTCGTCGTAAGCCTGGAATCGTTTGAGGTGAGCCGATGCGAACCACCCAGATTCGCGCAGATCGTTTTTGGTCACCGGAATGGGAGCGGGCGCCTGGGCTCTCACGCCTGCCTTTGCCGAACCTTCGCGGGCTTCCGGCAGGCCGTCTCAAGCCGTTTGGGTTTCACGAACAGGGGCCCAGCGCCGTTTCTGTGCGGCGGCCGGCCACGGCGTTGACGACCACCCGCAGCAAGTCGCTCTATGACCAGAATCGCGTCTGGAATGCGTTGCCGTTCAGAACGTAGATCGGACCGCATTTTGACAATGTCCATTGAATAGTCAATGCCAAACCGGCAGACCTAGCTGCTTATGCGGACACCCCTACCTCCGGCCTGCTTTCGCCCCGGTGCGATGGCTTGGTTCAAGAATGGTTGACTTCGCCCCAGTGCGAGCTCTGTAAGCGCCAGCATAGCTCGGTCAATTTCCGATATCTCGGTCTTGAGCTGTGCCAGTAATGTGCTCCAATCCTTCCAAGCAAAATCAGCGTACCACTGGCTGGCGAGGATCTGGCTCGTGAGCCCCTCGGTGTGCGATTGCCGATACGCTTCTATAGAAACTACCCGTTTAGTCTTCTTCTGCACTTTATCCATGCCCGACTTTTCCCCGCGCCTTTCGACTTTCGATGAGATGAAATTGAAGAGATCGCTTCCTTAAGCGCCATCCCTTCAATCTCATCCAAGAGTCGGCAGGCTAGTCTTGTTGGAACTCCATTACTCCATCGGTCCACAAGCCCGCTATGTCTGCGCCCACTCCAATCCCGCCAAGGACTACTTCGCTGGCATTTCCTACCAGCGTCAACTCGGGAACGATGTACTCCTCTTGCATTTGGGTGTCTCCTCTCTAAGGTGTCCTAAGCCCTTCGGCTCCTCCCACAGTAGTGGGCCTCCTCAATATTGGGAATACCCAATTCGAGGGGGTAATTCCTGCCGATTGGAGGGGGGCGTTCCACCTGGGGAAGGGGGCATGGCGATAGTGTTATCTTGACCTAAGCCGTGGCCGGGAACCTACTTCCTCCCTTTACCTACTTCTTGCGTCGCACAACGTTCCCGCTGCTGGCCTTGTTTACGCCGGTCATGATCCTGACGGCGCTTCAGCCCAGCGACGCCATTACTCAGTATTCCCACGCGGTCTGGACGCTGCAAGAAGGAAAGTTGCCAGGAGCCGTGCTCTCCTTAACTCAGACCGTGGACGGCGCCTTTTGGATTGGAACGGAATCAGGGCTGCTTCGGTTCGATGGAGTGACCTTCGGTCGATGGTCTCCGCCGGCGGACGGGCGATTCCCGATCGAGTATGTCCAGGCCTTGGCGCCAGGGAGAGACGGCAGCCTCTGGATCGGAACCCTGGACGGTCTAGCCCATCTGAAAGACGGCAAGGTCACATATTATTCCACCCGCCAAAGTTCAATCGGCCCTGCAGTCTCGGCAATCCTTCTGGACCGTTACAATGCGGTCTGGATCGCTAAGGCAGGATTCCACTCCGGCGGCCTCTGCCGAGTAGAGATGGACATCCTGCACTGCTTCGATTCGGCTCAGGGTCTGCCTAACCGCGCAATCGTTTCACTGCTCGAGGATCACCGTGGGAATCTCTGGCTTGGCGGCGTCGGAGGTTTGTATCGCTGGACCGGCGACGCGGCGCAGATCTATCCGCTTAAGGAATCCACCGTGATGATCAGTTCGATCGCTCAAGGCGAAAACAATGAGATCATCGCCGCAAACGGCGTTCATCCGCTGAAGCACGTCGTCGGCAGCAGGCTTGAGAACTATGGGATTCAGCCTGGAAGTCGAGGCGTCTCGATTCGGGTTCTGTTAACCGATAGCGATGGCGCACTCTGGATAGGAACTAGCAGCCAGGGGCTGCTTCACGTTTACAAAGGGCATGTCGACCGTTATAACCACACCGACGGCCTATCCAGCGATACTGTTCTCGTTCTATTCGAGGATCGGGAACACAATATATGGGTTGGAACGGATCGAGGAATAGATCGGTTTCGCGCCCTGCCGGTGGTAACTCTTTCGAAGCGCGAAGGTCTTTCCCGGGACACAGCCGGTTCGGTCTTTGCCTCAAAAGACGGCGGTGTCTGGGTTGGTTCCACCACCGGCCTCAATCGCGTGCGCGACCATGACGTCACAGTCTATAGCAGTCGTGACGGCCTGCCGTCCAATGAGATCCAGGCCATCATGGAGGACCATTCGGGGGGTTTGTGGGTGGGAACGACCGCAGGCCTCGCCCATTCCATGAATGGCCGTTTCCACCCTGTAGATCTTCCCGACGGTGCGAAGATACGATCGCTTGCGGCCGGAGCGGAAGAGCCTGACGGGATTCTGTGGTTGAGCGACCTCGAACACGGGTTAATTCAATTGCGGGACGGGCGCATCGAAAGTGTCTTGCCTTGGCCTCTGTTTGGAAACAAGCAAGCTTATGCGCTCCTAGGGGATCCGAAAGGCAAGGGCCTGTGGTTGGGATTTCGGCAAGGCGGGATCGCATACTATACCGCGGGCAAGATCACACGCCGATACGGCGCAACCGACGGTCTTGCGCCAGGCACGATCACGGATTTTCATCTGGACCAGGCCGGCACGCTTTGGATTGCAGCCGAAGGGGGTCTAAGCCGGCTTCGCGACGGCCGGATCCTGACTCTAACCAGTGCGAATGGGCTCGGCTGCGATCGAGTCCATACGGTGATTGAGGATGATGACGAATCTCTGTGGCTGAATACCGCATGCGGCTTGATTCGCATCGCCCGCGGAGATCTTTCAGCCTGGCTAGGCAACCCGCGCGGTAAAGTGAACACCAGGCTTTTTGGTCCAGCCGATGGCATGCGGGTGCGGACACTCCCGAGCGGATATTTCAGGCGGTCCGCCAAGTCCACGGACGGCCGATTGTGGTTCCCCGAGCTCGACGCGGCGGCGGTCGTAGATCCACGGCATTTGCCGGAAAATCGCTTGGCGCCACCGGTTCAGATCGAGCAGCTTATGGTGGACCGCAAGGCCTACGCCATCCATCCTGGGCTGATGCTGCCGCCGCTTACGAGAGACCTGCAAATCGACTACACGGCCTTCAGTTTTGTTGCTCCAGAACAGGTGCACTTCCGGTACAAGCTGGAGGGATACGACAACGACTGGAGTGCGACGACCAGCCTGCGCCAGGCTCAGTACACCAATCTGGCTCCCCGGCACTATCGGTTCCGCGTGCTTGCTGCGAACAACGACGGGGTCTGGAACGAAGTCGGGGCGTCCATTGAATTCGGAATTCGGCCTACCTTCTACCAAACCACCTGGTTCGAGTGGTCGTCTTTTGCAGCGTTTGGCGGGCTGCTCTGGATGTCGTATCGATTGCGAGTCCGCCACGTCGCGGCCCAAATCAGCCTGCGCTTCGAAGAGCGGTTGTCCGAGCGGACGCGCATTTCGCGCGAGCTGCACGATACGCTGCTCCAAAACATCACAGGCTTTGCTTTGCAGCTGGGCGGCCTATCCAAGACAGTCACGGCGCCGGAGTCCGCGAAAGACCGGCTTGTCGACCTCCGCCGCCAAGCGGAGGAGTGGCTGCGCGAGGCCCGCGATTCTGTCTGGGACCTTCGTGCGCCGATTTCGGAGGGGCAAGATTTCCTGGAATCGATGCGCATCGTGGGGCAACAGCTTACGGCCGGGAAGCAAGTCCGGTTTCACATTGCAGTTTCCGGAACCGGACGCGAGACATCGATCAAAGTTCGGGCGAATCTGTTGCGGATTGTCCAAGAGGCTACTCGTAACGCCATCCAGCACGGCGGAGCAAGACAGATTGACGTTCGTATATCCTATCTGAATCCGGGCGGAATCCGACTTCAAATCAGCGATGACGGATGCGGGTTCAACCTGGAAGAAGCCTCGCATAAGCTGGGACACTTTGGCTTGGCAACGATGCGTGAACGAGCGGAAAGAGTTGGAGCGGACTTGACAATGACGAGCGCGCCGGGCCAGGGCGCTGAGATTGAGGTCGTGGTTCCGCGCACGAAATAGGCAGGATATGTCGCAGAAACGTATTCAGATACTGGCGGCCGATGATCATCCGATGGTTCTTAAGGGTTTGGCTGCGACGCTCGGTCCGGAGCCCGATATGGAAATCGTCGGGCTCGCTTCCACGGGCGATGAGGCCGTGCGTCTGTTTCGAGATAAGAAGCCGGATGTGACGATCATGGACCTGCATCTCACGCCTGAGATGTCCGGAATAGAAGCCACGCAATCGATTCGACGTGAATTTCCGGACGCCCGGGTGATCGTTCTTTCTGCCCACAAAGGAGACGAAGAGATTTTCCGCGCCTTACAAGCTGGCGCGATCACCTACCTCCTGAAAGATTCTCTCGGAGACGATCTGGTGCCGATTATTCGCCAGGTGCATGCAGGCGGCGGACCGATTCCCGCTGACGTCGCGCGAAAGCTTGCAGATCGACTGTCGCAGCCCAGCCTGACTGCACGGGAGATGCAGATTTTGCAGCTCGTGGCGGAAGGGATGAGGAACAAGGAACTCGCTGGAAGCTTGGGGATCAGCGAGCAAACCGCACAAGGTCACATCAAGAATATCCTTGCAAAACTAAAGGTGAATGACCGGACTGCCGCTGTGACCGTCGCGCTTCGCAGAGGGATCATTCACATCGCCGACCGGTAACCCAGAGAACAGCCCCCCCTGAATCCGGGGATCAAAGTCAGCCGATCTTGGGGAGTGACTGGAACGCGCTGTCCAGTTATCGTCGAAGATGCGACACCTTTGAATGCAAGAGCGTCTTCGCGTACTTTCCGTCAATCACAACCGTATTCTGCGTGAGGGGATCTCGGCCTTGTTAGAAATGGACCGTGATTTCGAACTGATAGATTCGGTTGCGACTGCCGACGCGGCAGTGGAAGTATTTGCCGCCACCCATCCGGACCTGACGTTAGTGGATCTGGATTTGCCCGCGGATAGCAGTTTGGACGCAATTAGCCGGATCCGTCAAATAGATCCGGCGGCCTGGCTCATCGGTCTGACCATCGACGAGTTAGACAGCCGCTGTCTGCGGGCAGTTATGGTCGGTGTCTCTAGCCTTCTGTCCAAAGACCAAATCGGAACCATGCTAATCCCGGTGATTCGAACAGGGCAACCTCAGAAATATCTTTAGCTCGACGAATTGTAGTCCGCGGACTGCACCGCCCGGAATCCTAGGTTGCTGCCACCCCCAGAAACAGGCGCACGAAGACGCTGAACTCTGGGCGTATGCAGCAGGACTCTTTGCTTTTACTCTAGGCCAGGAGGACAGTGGCCAGTTTATGAAGACGATCCTGGAAAAACTCTTGCTACGCGATTATCGAAAGACTCGGCCATCGACTGTTCCGGCCAAGGCGCCCTCAGGCGATTTCAATAAATCTCCGCTGGCTATTTCTCCGGACACGCGGGTATCGCCGCACGCAGAAGGACTGACACTTCTCCATATTCCGAGCGGACAGATATTCGTATGCAACCGCACGGCTGCCCGTATCTGGCAAGGGGCCACCGAGGGCAGATGTCTGGATGAGCTTTCCGAGGAGATGAGCCGGCAGTTTCGTATCGGACGAGAAATCGTGCAAAAGGATGTGTGTTCCATCGTCAGCCAGATGGAACTTCACGGATTGATCAGCCGGAGCGGTGTATGACGATCAGGTTCTTACTTTTAGTAGTTCGGGCCTGGTGGGAGCTTGTTGCCTTCGACCTGATCAACGCTGTATCCGGATTTCAAGGTATCCATTCACACCTTGCGCGCCAGCGCGTCAAGTCCAAGAAGCTCCCCAAATGGGCTGACACGGCGATTTGCGAATCCGTATCGCTCGCGACGTGCTTTTATTTCAGACCAGTCCTCTGTCTGCAGAGGTCAGTCGCCGCCGCCAAACTTCTCCGCAAACACGGCATCGCAAGCCGGTTGGTCATTGGCTATCGCGCAGCACCGTTTTTCTCTCATGCATGGGTGGAAGTGAACGATCGAGTGCTCAACGACTCGCCGGCATACAAAGAACGGCTGCAAGTCCTTGTGACGATTTAGAGATGGGGCGGTAAGAGGCAGGCTTATGAGCTTTCAGGCAGGCGTATTCTATTTCGACGGCCGGCCGGTTCCTGGTCGGGAATCTGCAGCCATCGTCCGTGGACTGGGACCGGTCTCAACTCCTTCGCTCGTTCAGCGCCGTTGCGCCGGCATTTTCCAGGCGCACGCCGCCCTGAGCCCGGACTCTCGAGAGGCGAACGTAGTCCAGCCCTTTGTCGCGGAAGGAGTATCGATAACATTTGATGGGCGGCTGGACAATCGCGAAGATCTTCTTCAGAGCATGCACGACGGATTGCGTAATGAGACCTGTGATGTCTTGCTCGCATTGGCAGCCTACCAACAAAAGGGCACGGACGGCTTCCGCAATCTCATTGGCGATTGGAGCCTGGCGATTTGGGACCAAGCGCGCGAGGCGATTATACTCGCCAGCGACTATGCGGGAGTCAGGCCATTGTACTATTGTGTCCAAAGCGAACGTGTACTTTGGTCGACTCGCCTGAAACCCCTGGTCGAGTGGACCCAGTCTAGTGAAATTGACGATGAATACGTAGCGGGATTTCTGAGTTTCGGCGCCTGTCCGCACCGTACGCCATACCGCGGTATCTATTCAGTGCCGCCCGGTCATTCCGTGGTCATCTCGCGCGATGGAGCTGTCATTCGACCGTTCTGGGAGCTGCCTTTTGGCGATACCGTTCGGTATCGAAATGAGTCTGATTACGAAGAGCATCTGGTCGGGTTGTTTCGCGAGGCCGTTCGGTGTCGCTTGCGATCGGACAAGCCTGTCATGGCGGACTTGAGCGGAGGGCTCGATTCATCGTCCATTGTTTGCATGGCGACGCAAATAATACGAAGCGAGGGACGGGATCCCTCGGGGCTGCGCACCCTAAACGTCGAGCATGAAGGCTCGCTCGACAAGCGCTTTTGCGCAGCGGTTGAGAAGTGGTGCGGAATCGATGCCTTTCGTTTGTCGACAACGAACAGCCGCTTTCTCACCGAGGCGGACGCGGGGGACACACTGCCCACGTTCTGGCGCCAACTGCACAGCCGCACGGCGGCCTTGGCGCAACAGTCTGGAGCACACACATACATCACCGGTCAAATCGGCGATGTGATCATGGGGAACTTTCTGGATGACAGCGCGCAGGTTGCAAGCCTACTCCGGCGTGGCCATTTGGTGCCAGCCCTGAAACAGTCTCTGGCTTGGAGCAGAGCGCTGGAGATTCCGATTTTCTGGATTCTGGGGAGGGCTTTGCAGTCAAGTATGCCGCTCCTCCTATCGAGCCACCGGGATCCTGCGGGTGTTTCCTATGTGTGCGAAAACTCCCAAGATTCGATGGACCGCAAATTCCGCGATCGCTTAAAGTTGCAAGAACCGCATCGGTTCTTCTCGAAAGCGTGGACGCAAGCGCCCCTGGATCGGAGGAGACACTTTCGCGGCCTCATGGAAGTCTTAGAGCTGCGCATACTGCAACCGCCCGAACCCTTGGAACACCTTTATTACACGCATCCGTTTGCGCACCGGCCACTCGTCCAATACCTGTTATCGATCCCGGCGGATATTGTGTGCCGCCCGGGAGAGCCACGGCGGTTGATGCGGAGAGCATTTCGAGGCCTTTGGCCGCCGGAATTGCGGAAGCGCCGGTCCAAGGATTTGTTCGATGGCGTGTTCCTGGAGTCTCTACGGCCAATAGCGAGGTCCTTTCTGAAGGCACCCCGGCAACTTCAGGTCGTTGAAAGGGGATACGTCGATCCAGATGATTTAACGGTTCGATTGGACCGGCTTTCGAATTCGCTAGAGTGCAATGAACCACAACTCCGCCAAGTCATTCTGCTGGAACTGTGGCTCCGCGCCAAAGCACAATCGTTCGAAAAGGTAGCTTAAGGCGATCCAGGTTTGGCTTTAATTCTCCCGTCAGTCCTGCACGAATCACTCGCAGCGTCGAGTTGGTTCGTGGTAGCATAAACGCCACTGCACTTACCAGCGGTCGAATCGTGTGGCGAGCATTCGGTTTTTTGATCTTTATCTTTGCGTCCAGTCTTCGCGCGCAGTCTACGAGCGTCGACGTCGCTGGCCGAATCACGGATCCCTCCAATGCATCGATCGCCGGCGCTAAGGTTGTCGTCATCAGCGCCGGCACAAGCGTTCGCTACGAAGCCGAGACCAATGTCTTGGGCGAATACCACCTGGGGAGCCTCAGTCCCGGCGCCTATCGGATCGAGATCGAGAAAAGCGGCTTCAAAACGTTAGTCCAGCCAGACTTGGTACTGCACGCGCAAGATGTTCTCACAATCGATTTCCAGATGACGCTCGGAAACGCTTCGCAGACTGTAACGGTGAAATCCAAGACGCCTCCGGTAGATATCGAATCGGCCACTGTTAGTACCGTGGTTGACCGCGCTTTTGCGGAGAATCTTCCTCTCAACGGACGAAGTTTCCAGAATTTGATCTTATTGACCCCAGGCGTGGTGTTGACCGCCACGGCTTCCGACGACCAGGGACAATTCAGCGTAAATGGACAACGCGCGGATGCGAACTATTTCATGGTGGATGGCGTCGGCGCCAATTTCGGCGTCACCGGCTACCCTGCCATGGTGCAGAGCGCTTCCGGAGCACTCCCCGCGCTCAGCGCTTCGGGAGGGACCAACAGCCTGGTGTCCGTGGATGCCATGGAGGAGTTCCGCATCCAAACGTCATCGTTTGCGCCGGAGTTCGGACGCACGCCCGGTGGACAGATCTCCATTGTGACGCGATCCGGAACGAATGCTTTCCATGGCAAGCTGTTCGAGTATTTCAGGAACAGCGTGCTCGACGCCAGAGGCTGGTTCGTGAAGTTCGATGGTCTTCAAAAACCTGAGGAACGCCTGAACGACTTCGGCGGTGTGCTCGGCGGCCCGCTCCGCCCGGACCGCACGTTCTTTTTCTTCTCTTACGAGGGGCTGCAGCTTCGCCAGCCAGCGACGCTCGAAACCGCGGTTCCCGACGCCGCGTCCCGGCAGCAGGCGTCGCCAGCGATGCGTCCATACCTGGACGCCTATCCGCTTGCGAATGGACCTGCACTCGGAGGGGGATTGTCTCAGTTCAACGCGGGGTTTTCCAATCCGTCGGCGCTCGATGCCTCCAGCATCCGGCTGGATCACATCGTTAGCTCGAAACTCCATTTCTTCGGCCGCTACAATTACTCGCCATCCGGCTTCGACCAACGAGCTCCGGCTTCCGTCCTCAGCACCACGCAGGCAGTTTCGTCCTCCGTACAGACGGTGACGGCGGGCCTCACGGAACTAATCACCCCAGACATAAGCCACGAAGCGAGGGTGAACTACAGCAACCAAAGAGTTGGCACGGAATACCGCTTGGATAATTTTGGCGGCGCCGTACCTATCCCGGATTCCGGCTTGTTCCCCTTTGGTTACTCGTCCACTAATAGCGCTTTCCAGCTTGGCATTGTCGGTGCCGGACTGCTTTCTCAAGGCAAGTTAGGGACGGGCGAGCAACGCCAGGTTAATCTGGTCGACAGTCTGTCGGTGACCAAAGGACGTCATCTTTTAAAGTTTGGCGTCGACTATCGGTGGCTGGCTCCTTTTACCAGCCCCCACGTTTACGGTCAATCTGTGCAATTCACTGGAGTAACGACCGCCCCCGGAGGAGCTCTCTCGGGCACGGCGGCGTCCGCCACGGTTCAAAGCTCCCAAGGTAACGCGTTACTGACGCACAACCTCTCCCTGTATGGCCAGGATACCTGGAGAATCACACCGCGATTCGTGCTGACTTATGGCTTAAGATGGGACGTTAGTCCGCCGTTACAAGGTAAGAATTCCGCGAACGATCCCTACACTGTGACGGGCCTGGATAACCCGGCGACCATAGCCTTGGCGCCCCGCGGGACTCCGCTTTACGAGACAACCTATGGGAATGTGGCGCCTCGCTTGGGACTCGCCTACCAACTTCGCGGGAATTCAACTTATGGCATTACGCTCCGCGCGGGAGGTGGAATCTTTTATGATCTTGGGCAAGGATCGACCGGAGGAGCATCCAGCTACTTTCCATACAGCACGATAAAAGCAATTTCGCAGCCGCAGTTTCCCTTAAGCCCTGGGGACGCGGCTCCTCCCGCCATCACGGGCAATCCGCCCGTTACGAATATTATCGTGGCCGACCCTCATCTGAAGCTTCCCAGGAGTTACCAATGGAATGTCGCGCTTGAGCAGTCCTTTGGGACCAGCCAGAGTTTGTCTCTAACGTACATCGGCGCGATTGGGCGCGACTTGCTTCGGTCCAATAATTTATACAGCCCGAATCCGGCGTTTCAGTTCGTTTCGGTAACCGATAATTCCGCCACTTCGGACTACCACGCTCTACAGGCGAAGTTCCAGCGGACTTTGTCGGGTGGCTTGCAGATGGTAGCGTCGTATACCTACTCCCACTCGATCGACAGTGCCTCGACCGATGCATTTGCCACGTACCTGAGTACCCCGGGTTCGCTCGCTAGTCCAAACATAGACCGCGGGAACTCGGATTTCGACCTGCGCCATTCCTTCACGGCTGGGGTGACCTACAATCTCCCCGATCCGAGATCGAGCAAGCTCGTCCGCGCCACGTTATCCGGCTGGTCTCTGGATGCTTTCGTTTTGGCTCGATCGGCGTTGCCGGATAATGTAGTCGGCGCAAGATTCGTTGGCGGGGGTATTGCCCTCTATCCGCGGCCGAACATAATCCCGGGGATGCCGCTTGAACTCTATGGGACGGGCTATCCGGGTGGAAAAGTTTTCAATAAGGCGGCATTTGTGGCTGCTCCCGATGGTCAGCAGGGAGATTTCGGACGCAATGTTCTGCGCGGCTTCGGCGCGTCGCAAGCGGATGTCGGAGTACAGCGGCAATTTCGCCTCACTGAGACCGTAGGGCTTAGTTTCCGGGCCGAGTCTTTCAACATCTTGAACCACCCAAACTTCGGAAATCCCAACAACAACCTCGCCAGTCCTCTGTTTGGCGGCTCGACGCAAATGTTGGCGAATAGTTTGGGCGCCGGTGGCGCGAATGGCGGTTTCAACCCTCTGTATCAGGCTGGGGGGCCACGCTCGATTCAGTTGGCGCTGAAGGTTCAGTTTTAAGCGTTTCGTATTCGTGCGCGTCCATCGGAGCCTTCAGTGCAAACCACAAAGCTCAGATCCAAATACTCACTAAACTCCACTCCGGAGTGTCTCAAAGTCGTTGACACGCGCCGGCCGTCCGGAAAATCGCCGGTGAGATTCAGATCGAAGACCTGTGGACTTTCTACTCCTGTATTTCTTGCGAACTTGAACCGGGCGGTGCTGCAGGTGCACACGCGCGGATCGCAACGACATTACTCCAGTTGGCTTACTCGCCTGCCATTTCCGATCCGCGCGTGATTAGGTCGCACGCGAACATCTCCAGCTTCCGGTTTCCCCACAATACTTCTATTGTCTGGTCGCCGTTGGTCAGCGCTTCGATGATCGCTCCGACAGGGATGGAAACCGCTTTGCGCTCTCCAGCCAGAACTTCAATACCTAAAATGCGCTCTTTCAGTTTGAAACTCTTGCCGGTGATCATGGCACTCTCTTCCTGCACGAAGAAAAGGTTGCAAGGTAACGCTTGCAGCGGAATGTTGCTTTGGATCGGGCACATTCAGTATAGCGGGTTCATAGATTGGATCGCGGCAGTCTTGTCCTATTGCAATTGTGGACCTTATTCACTGTCTTGTAGTTGCGAATTAACCTGTCCATATGTGGTCAACTGGCGTACCGCCGCCAGGCTCCCACGGTAGAAAGCTGGCACTCTCGCCGTTGAAGGGCCTTGTTTTCTTCATCGAACAGCTGGCGATTGAATTGCATCTTACAAAAACAGTGCCCAAGACGAAACCCCAAGCCGATCTCCTACGGGAAAAGACCATTCTGGTGGTCGATGACCACGCAGCAACCCTGAAGTCGGTCTGCGGATTCTTGGACCACGATTACAATGTTCTACATGCCGACAACGGCAAAGCAGCTCTTCAGCGGTCGAAAGCTTTCAAGCCGGAGATCGATCTCCTTTTGTCAGACTTTCAAATGGCGGGAATGAATGGTATAGAACTGGCCACTCAGATCACCGCTCAGCGAAAACGAATCAGGGTGCTGCTGATGTCTGGGTACCCCGAGGGAATGCTTGCCCTCAATGAGGGATGGCACTTTCTGGCGAAACCATTTGTACCATCGCAGCTGCGGGCGCTGATTGTGGGACTCATCGCGCCAAACAAAACCTCCACGTTTTCAGCATAACTTCAATGCGCTGATACTATAAACGGTCCACGCGACGGTGGAACGCCGCTAGTCCGTGCTGCTAAAGGCTCTAGTTCGCCACCGCGTAATATCCCTTGCGCGCCTGCACCTTGTAATCTTTGTTCGACATCTTGAAATCAAGTTTCCGGTAGGTCCCGTCCTTTTGCGGATTGGTAGGTGTGTACGCGAGCGCGTACTGGCTGCGCATCTCCTCTTGGATTTCCTTGAAGATGTCGTCGAGGGAATTCTTGCGGTCCACTTTGAACACCCGCCCGCCGGTTTCATCCGATATCTTCTTCAGCTCACCTTCTCCCCCGCCGCCGCCGAACACGAAGCCGCCGCCACCGTAGGCGCCGGGATCGCTGTAGTCAATGCTGTAGACCACCGCGTCCGCCAGTTGGGCCTCGCGAATGGCTTGGTCGCGGGTCTTGCGGCTGCCCTCGTCGACGCCGTCGGTGATCACCACGATGACCTTCCGGCCCGCTTCATTCCTGAGGCGCTCATTCGCTGCCAGGTAGATCGCGTCCCACAGCACCGTGCCGGCCTGGTTCTGCGCCGTTGGGACCGGTCCCGGCTGCAGCCCGCCGACTCCCGCGTTCAATCGCAGCTCTTTCAACCCGTCTTCCAGAAGCTTGGGCGAACTGGTCGAATCCTGCAGCAACTCCGAATCCTTGCCGAAGCTGATCAGGAACGCCAGATCTTTGGGGCGGAGCACCGACCGGAAGAACGCGCTCGCGGCCCGGTGTTCGGTGTCGATCAGGCGCTCCTGGCTTCCGCTGACGTCCACCAGCAGACCGATGGTCAGGGGGAGGTCGGTTTCGCGGGTGAAATATTTGATCTCCTGCTCCTTGCCGTCTTCGAGCAGGTGGAAGTCGCCCTTTTCCAGACCGCCGACCAATGCGTTGTTTTTCCCATGGACCGTGCACAGGACATTGACCAGGTTCACGTCCACCTTGATCGTATTGTCCTGCGGGAAAGCCCCGAGCGCCAGCAAAATGGTCAGCGCCGGGACTCGCAGAGAAAGACTGCTCATACTTATACTGTAAGACTGCCCTGGGCGAGATGGGGTTTCGATGAAAAAAGCGCTTCTACACTTAAAAACGTCCGACCCGGTTCTGGGAACTATTATTGACCGGGTGGGTCCTTACCGGATGCAGTTCCGCGACCCGAATTTTCACACTCTGGTGCGGTCCATCGTCTACCAGCAATTGAGCGGCAAGGCCGCGCTGACCATTTTCAACCGGCTGATCGCAGCCGCCAAAGCCGATCCGATGACGCCCGAGTCGATCCTGAAACTGCGTCCGGCCCGGATGCGGACATTGGGCTTGTCGCAGCAGAAGGTGACGTACATTCGCGGCTTGGCCCGCATGACGCGCGACGGGCAGATGCGCTTCGACCACGTGCACACGCTGGATGATGCGACCGTCATTGAACACTTCACAAAGGTCAAGGGCGTAGGCGTCTGGACCGCGCAGATGTTCCTGATCTTTGCGCTGCGCCGTCTGGACGTGCTGCCCACCGGCGACCTGGGCGTGCGGGCGGCCATCAAGAAAGCCTACAATCTGCCGGAACTGCCATCGCCGGCCGAGATGGAAAAGATCGCGGCAGCCTGGCGGCCGTACTGTTCCGTGGCCTCCTGGTATCTGTGGCGCAGCCTGGACAATCAAGGGGCGATGTAATCATCCATCCCCTGCCCTGACGGGCAGGCTACTCGCGTTCGTCTTCGGCCTAGTCTCTGCGGCCTGGATACTTTATATATTGGCTGGGGCAGTCGCCATAGGCAGCCTCACTTCCGCGCTCCTCGGATCGTTCGAGAATTCAAGAAACCTGGGACCCAGAATTAGCGCACGCCCCAGCCCCGCCTGTGAGGGCGGGGGCACATGATATCTTTGAAGGTTGGGCTCCCCCCGAAGGGGTTCTGAGAGCCCTAGAGGATTGTATGTCTGGACACTCAAAATGGGCGACCATCAAGCACAAGAAGGGCGCGCTTGACGCCAAACGCGGGAAAATTTTCACCCGTTGCATCAAGGAAATCATGATCGCCGCGCGCAGCGGAGGCGACCCCGGCATGAATCCGCGCCTGCGGACGGCCGTCGCCGCCGCGAAAGCTGTCAGTATGCCCGCCGATAACATCAAGCGCGCCATCATGCGCGGCACGGGCGAGCTCGAAGGCGGCCAGATCGACGAGATCATGTTCGAGGGGTACGGTCCCGGCGGCGCGGCGGTGCTGGTCATGGTGGCCACCGACAATCGCAACCGCACGGTCAGCGATATCCGCCACATCTTCTCGAAACAGGGCGGAAACCTGGGCGAGCAGGGCAGCGTCGCCTGGATGTTCGAGCGCAAGAGTGAGATCGTGATCGACGGCGAGAAGGCCACCGAGGATCAGCTCATGGCCTTGGCGCTGGACGCCGGCGCGGAAGACCTGCGCAACGATGGAGGCAATTGGGTCGTGGTCTCGCCGCCGGAGTCCCACGAACCGGTACTCGAAGCGATCCAGAAAGCCGGCATCCCCACGGAATCCGCGGAAATCGGCATGGTGCCCAAGAATCTCATGAAGCTGGAGGGCAAGAACGCCGGCGCCATGCTCCGGTTGAGCGAGGCTTTGGAAGAGAACGACGACGTGCAAAACGTGTATTCCAACTTCGACATCGACGAAAAGGAGATGGAGGCCCTGGCTTCCTGAATTGTGCGTGTCCTGGGCATTGACTGCGGAACCGAGTGCACTGGCTGGGGTGTCATCGAAAGCGACGGCCGCAGCCATCGCGTGCTCGCGCTCGGCGTAATCCGTACTTCCGTCAAAAAGCCTCTGGACCAGCGCCTGGCTACCATCGCGCAAGGCCTGCGAGCCGTGCTGAACGATCATCAGCCCGATGCGGCCGCGGTGGAAGAAGTCTTCTATTCGCAGAACGTCAAAACCGCGCTGAAGCTGGCTCACGTACGCGGCGTGGCGCTGCTGGCCATCGCCGAGGCTCAAATTACACTGGGCGAGTATTCTCCTCTCGCCATCAAGGTCAGCGTGGTCGGCTACGGCCGGGCCGAAAAACAGCAGGTGCAGTTGATGGTGCGCACGCTCACCGGATTCCAAGGAGTTATTGAAACCGAGGATGCTTCCGACGCGCTCGCGGTGGCCATCTGCCACGCGACCACCCGCTCCCGTGCGGCGCTAGGGGTAGCTTTGTGAAGCAATTCTGGATGCTTGCGGCGATGGCCGGGCTCGCGCTTGGAGCCGATCTGCCGCGCGTTTCCTTCACCAAGAGCTTTCCCGGGTCGGAGCCGGCCTACATGGGGATCACCGTCGACAAGGACGGCGCGACAACCTACCGGGAAGCCAAGGACGAAGAGCCCGAGACGTTCAAGCTGGAACCGGACATGGTGCGCGCGATTTTCGATCTGGCGGATAAGCTGGATCACTTCAAGCGCCCGCTCGAAAGCGGCTTGAAGGTCGCCAAAACCGGCGATAAGACCTTTCGTTGGGAAAACGGCGCGGATGCCAGCGAGGTAAAGTTCAATTATTCTCTGGACGTAAACGCCAAGCTGTTGCAGGATTGGTTCGAACGCATCTCGGAAAGCGAGCGGGCCATGATCAACCTGCGCCGCGCGATCCGCTTTGACAAGTTGGGCGTCAACGATGCCGTGCTGCGCGTGGATACGGCCTGGTCGCAGAAGCGTCTGGTGGGCCGCGAGCAGTTCCTTCCGCTGCTGGACCGGATCGCCAAGAACGAATCGTTCGTCAATATCGCCCGGGAACGGGCCGCCCGGCTGGCCGATTCTCTGCGTGCCGCCGGCGCAAAGGCCACGGTGGAATGAAACGTATCGCGGCAATGGTGCTCTGCGGCGTCCTGTGCGCATGGACCGTGCTGGCGCAGCAGCCTGAACCATCCAACGAAGAGCAGCAGGACCTGATGCACGCCTTGAACGAAGGCACCAGCCCGGTGGACCTGATTCGCGCTCTGGAGGCGCACCTCGTCAAGTATCCCGATACCGTGCAGCGCGCCGACATCGAGCGCTCGCTCGCAAAGGCCGCCGTCCAGAGCAACGATATCCCCAGGATCGCCAAGTATGGGGAATCGGCCCTGGCAACTTCGGCGCCGGATATTCAGTTGTTGGACCGGCTGGCGTATGCGTTTCTGACTCTGGGCGGCGAGGAAAACGCCGCCAAGGCCTACAAGTATGCTCGCGAGTTTGAGGATTTGGTGGATAAGATGCCCGTCGCCACCGGCAGAGACGCCGCGCGCCAGCAAGACGAGCAGGAGCGCGCCCTCGCCCGTGCGCTGATGTATCAGGATCGCGCCAGGACGCTTCAGAACGATAGCCAGGATGCCCTCCGGCTGGTGGCCCGTGCGTTTTCGGCCTATCCCGGGGAGGAAACCGCTCGCGAATGGGCGGAAGTGCTGATCCGGTTGGGCCGGCCCGCCGATGCGATCGAGCCTCTGGCCGAGGCTTTCGTGATCCCCGATCCCTACACCACCGATGACAAGCGTCAAGGCGATCGCCTGCTGCTGGGCGAGATCTACACCAAGGTGCACGGCTCGGAGAAGGGCTTGGGCGATCTGATCCTGGCCGCGTACGATCGGGTTTCGACCACGGTCGAGACCCGGCGCAAAAGGCTGCTGGCGCTGGATCCGAATTCCACCTTGGCGGATCCCATGCAGTTTACGGTGACCGGCCTGGACGGCAAGAAGCTCCAGCTCTCGAGCCTCAAAGGCAAGCTTGTGATCATGGATTTCTGGGCCACCTGGTGCGTTCCTTGCCGCCTGCAGCATCCGCTTTACGAGACTCTTCGTGAGCGATTCGGCGCGCGCAGCGACGTCGTGTTCCTGGAAATGGATGCCGACGAGGATCATTCCGTGGTGGAGCCGTTCCTGACCGCCCAGAAGTGGGGCAAGGCCGTCTATTTCGAAGACGGCTTAGCCCGCCTGCTGAATGTGATGAATATTCCCACCACCGTCCTGATCGACAAGACCGGCCATATCGCCAGCCGGATGGATGGATTCGACCCGTCGACGTTCCTCGATCAGATGACCGGCCGCATCCAGTCCCTGCTCGTTAATTCAACGACAGCCGATTCAGCCCCACCTGCGAAATGAGTTTTGGCCGCGTCATCTGGATCGTTCTCGACAGTGTCGGCATCGGCGAAATGCCCGACGCCGCCCAGTATGGCGACGCGGGCAGCGATACGCTGGGGCACATCGCCCAGAGCCGCAAGCTGCATCTATCGAATCTGTGCCGGCTGGGGCTGGGCAATATCCGGCCTCTGGACCGCCTCCCTCCGGATCCAGCGCCGCAAGGCGCTTTCGGGAGATGCTCACTGGCGTCTCCCGGCAAGGACACCACCACCGGCCATTGGGAAATGGCGGGCATTCATTTGGCAAAGCCGTTTCCGGTCTATCCGAACGGTTTCCCGCCCGAAGTGATGGAGGAATTCGAGCGCCGCATCGGGCGCGCCACGCTCGGCAACAAGGCCGCGTCGGGAACCGAGATCCTTGAAGAGCTGGGCGAGGAGCACATGCGCACCGGCTCGCCTATCGTCTACACCTCGGCGGACAGCGTCTTCCAGGTCGCCGCGCACGAAGAAGTGATTCCGCTGTACGAGCTGTACAAAATCTGCGAGACCGCGCGCGAGATCCTGCGCGGCAAGTACGAAGTGGGGCGCGTCATCGCACGGCCGTTCGTGGGTTCTCCCGGCGCCTTCACGCGCACCGCTAATCGCCAGGACTACGCCGTTCCGCCGCCCAAGGGCATGCTGCTCGATCGCTTGAAGGAAAAGGGCGTCGAAGTTTTCGCCGTGGGCAAGATTTTCGACGTGTTCCTGGGGCGGGGCATTCGCGACTACGAGAAAACCAAGTCCAACGCCGATGGCATGGAAAAGACGCTCCAGGCGATGGACTCTCTCGCCAGTGGGGTGATTTTCGTGAACCTGGTCGACTTTGACCAGCTCTATGGCCATCGTAACGACGTGGAAGGCTACGCGCGGGCTCTTGAGGCCGTGGACGATTGGCTTCCCTCGCTCGAAGCCCGGCTGCGGCCCGACGATCTGCTGATCCTGACCGCCGATCACGGCTGCGATCCAACCACGAAATCCACCGATCACAGCCGTGAATATGTTCCGCTGCTGGTCTACGGCAAGCGTGCGCGCGCGGGCGTCGATCTCGGGACCCGGAAGACGTTATCCGATATCGGCCAGACAGTCGCGGAGAATTTCGGAACGACGATCGTTACGGGAGAGAGCTTCCTGCCGCTGATTTTGCAGCATCCGCCGTCGTAGCATCCGCTTTTTTCGCATCCGTGGCCGGTTTGGCATCCGGCTGGCACTTGCCCTTGCACACGGTCTCCGAAACTTGCTGCAGATTCCCCAGGCGGTTCGGATCGGACACGGAAGGCCGGCGTACGCTCACCGTTTCGATCACCGAGCCATCCGGATTCGTGCGGCGCTGCACGACATCCTGTTCTTTGACGCGCAGGGACCCGCTGCTGTCCTGGACGTTACCGGCCACGGTTTGCGTGAACACGTCCGTCTGAATCACCTCTGTGCCGTCAGGCTGTTTAGTAGACGTAGACTGGCTCTGGCTATCGAGCTGTAACTGCCCGTTCAGGCCCGGCTCATAAATGGCCGTGGTTTCCTTGGTCGTGTCGTCCTGCTTGGAGGCGGTCGTCATCAGGCGCACCGTTTCCTGAAACCCGCCCGAGACGTTGCGGCTGTAAACGGATTCGGTGGTGTGCTGATTGTCGGCCGGACCATCGGTCACCGCCGACCGTTTCTCCACCGTTTCGAAAGAACCGGTCATACTGGGCCGGGCGATCACGGTGCTGGTGGTCATGGTCGAGCCGGATACGCTGGTTTCGGTGACCTTGCGTTCGGCCTCGCGCAGGCTTCCGTTCATATCGTTGCGATAGGTGGTTTCTTGAACCGTGGAACCGCCGCCGGGAAGCTTCTGTTCCTGGATCATCACGCGCTCGGTGGAGGCGGGTTGGCCGCTCGGGTCGAACTTCTTGACGATGCGTTCGGTAACCTTGCCGTTCGCGTCCTGGCTCACCACGCGCTCCGTTACCTGTTCCACGGGGACCTGGCGGCCGTTGATCGATTGAAAACGCTCGGTGCGATTGCCGTTGGCGGAGGTATCGAAGGATCGCCCTTGCGTGGGGAATCCGTTGAGGTTCGTCCCGGACGTCGTGGTGGAGCTTTGCGCCGTCGCCAAAGCAGCGCTAAAAACGAGCAAAAGAGCGGGTTTCACATCTATAGGCTAAGCCGAAGCCCGAGTCGCGGCAATAAGGGGAACGCCTTAGGCGGCCGGTTCCCTTACAATGAAAATAGAGTGAAGACCTTCTACATCGAGACCTTCGGGTGCCAGATGAATGCCCACGATTCGGAGAAGGTCGTCGGCACGCTGCTCCATCAGGGCTATCAGAAGGTCGAAACCCCCGAGGAAGCCGAGCTGGTCTTCTACAACACCTGCAGCATCCGCGATAAAGCCGAACAGAAGGTGTTCCACCGCCTCGACCAGTTCAAGAAAGAACATGGCAAGGGAAAAACGTTTGCCGTGCTCGGCTGCGTGGCCCAGCAGGAGGGCGAGAAAATCTTCGAAAAGGCGCCCCACGTCAGCCTGGTCTGCGGCTCGGCCAGCTACAATCAGCTTCCCCAGATGCTGGTGCAGCTTGAAACCGGCAACCGCCGCGTCACCGGCCTGAGCCTCGATACCGAGGACACCTTCGAAACACCGGTCACCCGCCGCGATAATCCGCACCGCGCGTATCTTACGATCATCGAGGGCTGCGACAAGTCCTGCGCCTATTGCGTGGTCCCGTTCACGCGCGGACCCGAGCGTAGCCGCACCAGCGCGTCGGTTCTCGCGGAAACTCTGGAGCTCGCGCGCGCCGGGTATTCCGAAATTCAGTTGCTTGGCCAGAACGTCAACAGCTATCGCGATCCGTCGCCGGCAGGCTGGGATTTTGCCACGCTGCTCGATCAAGTGGGGAAGGTCCCCGGCATCCGCCGCGTGCGATTCACCACCTCGCACCCGCGCGACTTCAAGAAAAGCATTGTCGACGCCATTGAGGCGAATACGGCGCTGTGCAATCATGTGCATCTGCCCGTGCAATCCGGATCGACGCGCGTCCTCGCTGCTATGGACCGTCTCTACACGCGCGAGGAGTACATGGAGCGCATCGGCTGGATGAAAGCCTCCCGCCGACCGATCGCGATTACCACCGATATCATCGTCGGGTTCCCGGGCGAGACCGAGGAGGACTTGGAGGCGACTCTCGGACTGCTCGACGAGGTCCAGTACGACTCGTTGTTCGGCTTCAAGTACTCGCGGCGGCCGAATACGTCGGCCCTGCTGCTGGACGATCAGATTGCCGAAGAAGAGAAGACCAGGCGGCTCGCGATCGTACAGGAACATCAGCGCAACATTCAGATCCGCCGCAATGCTGAATATGTCGGAGCGGTCGAGGAGTGCTTGGTGGAAGGATTCAACAAAGCCACCAGCCAGTGGATCGGGCGTACGTCGCAGCACAAGACGTTGAACTTCCTTTGTCCCGGCAGTGACGAAGATCTGGCGGGAAAGTACATAGAAGTCCGGGTGACCCGGGCTGGTCCGAACTCGCTTGCGGGCGAGGCTGTAAATTAGAAACGAAAAGGAGGGACGCGAACATGGAAGTCGAGATGAAGATCCGGGGATTGATGATGGACCCCAGTACCAATCTTCCGATTGTCGTGCTCAAGGACGTCAATGGCGGCGCGGTCCTTCCCATCTGGGTAGGAATCTACGAGGCGAATGCCATTGCGCTGGAGATCGAGAAGATCCCCACCGCGCGGCCCATGACGCACGACCTGATCCGCAACCTGCTGTTCGGCCTGGAAACGGGCGTGAAGAAGGTGGTGGTCAGCGATCTCAAGGAAGACACTTACTACGCCGTGATCTGGCTGGAGCGCGACGGACAGCTTATTTCCGTGGATTCCCGGCCCAGCGACGCGCTGGCGATCGCCCTGCGCCTGGATTGTCCGATCTACGTGGAAGAGACCGTGCTGAAGACGTCGAAGACCGCGGCTGCGGTGGCCGAAGTCGGCAGCAACGAGGAAATCCGCAAATGGCTCGAGGGCCTCAACGATGAGGACCTCGGACGTTATAAGATGTGACTCGTTACAAGATGTAAGTAGGGCCGGTCTCCAGACCGGCCACAGGCTTTCGGGAGAGCGAAGTTACTTCGCCTTCCCCTTCGCGCCGCCTTTGGTAGCCCTGCCTCTGCCTCTGGGCACGGGGTTCTTCCCGGTCCAGCTATCTCCGAGCTGTTCCTTCGTAACGAGGAAAGTCACCATGAACGGGTCCTTGGTGTAAGAATCGGGCACGCCTTCGAACTCGATTTCCGAGCCTGGCTCCATGGTGCCTGGCAGAGCCTCTTCGAACTTCAGCGTCACGTCTGGCACACCCGGTTTCTCCAGCGCGAGCACCAATTCTTTCGGCTTGTTCTCCGGCGTCATGGAGACGATCTTGGCCTTGAACTTTTCCACGCCCTTCGACTTGCCATACTCTCCCGGCAGGAGCGCGCCTTTCATAGCGTCGAAATACATGTCGCCCTGCGTGAGGAGCGGGGTTTTCACAGCATCGCGCCAGTACGCGAAAATCGGGTTGGCGGCGTCCGCGGCAGCCTGCTGTTGCGCCGCAGCAACCGCAATTTGGTTCTTGCTCATGATGGTGAATCCATCCGGAGGGAAGGCGTTCGTCTTGGCCATGGCCAGCAGTTCCTGGAGACCCTGGTTGGAACCGTGGTAGGCCGTGTACGTCTTGGTGATGTAGTCTAGAGCCTGTTTCTGCGCGGCAGCCGGCAAAGCACCGGGCCCGGTATAGGCGGCCGCACGGGCGAAGTGATATAAAGCGAGCGGCTGCTTCTGGGGTTGCTGTTGATTCTGCGCCAGGATCGCGCCAGCCAGGCTATAAGACGTGGTTGCTTGGGTCGGATCTTTTTTCAGGTAGGCAGTGAGGTCGGCCTCCTCCCGGGGCGGATCCTTGCGCGCGGTGATCGTATAGAGGTAAACGTTGTGCGCGGCTGCCTTCATGGCCGGCTTGACGGCTGGCCACTGGGCATCCGTTATGGCTTGCGGCTTGTTTGCTGCCGCGAAAGCAGTGTCCGCGTTATCCAGGATGTACATGGCGATCCGGCTTGCGTTGTCCAGGTCGGCCGGCGTTGGAGGCATCAAAGCCTGAACGACCGATACGATGGTTCGCAGGGCGAAAAAGTGATTGGGATTCGTCTTGAGGATCTCAAGGGCCTTGTCAAAGGCCTGGCGGTTCATGTTCGCTGATTGGTAGGCGCCCAAATACGCATCCTGCCGGATATCGTCGAAGTCGCTTTGCGGGAAGGCCGCTGTCCATTTGTCTAGCGCCGCGATCTTGCCTTTCGCGTCGGTTGCCTTATCGATAGCCTGTGCCAGGCCATATTCCTCTTGGCCGCCGTTGGCGCCCTTCCAGGCTTTCTTCGGGGCTTTGGCAGCTTGTGCCAGCATCGGTTGCGGCCCCAGCCCCCACCCGAGAGCCAGGCCAATCCCAACTGCCGCGATCGTCGTCAGCACGCGATATTTCAATGTCACAGCAACCCTCCAGCGCGATCGAGTTTATTGCATTCCATGCGCGGTACTCTGCGGAGTATACCCAAACCTGGCGTCCTCAGGCAAGCCCGTCCCTACGGGTGCCTCTTGGCTTTCGCCTTGGCTTTGCTCTTGCGGACCGGTGCGGCATTCTTTCCAGTCCACCCTTCGATCTGACTTGGCTCGACGTCAAACTCCACCATGAACGGATCCTTAGTGAACGATTTCGCGACGCCCTCGAATTGCAGTTCCTCGCCCGGTTCCATCTTGCCCGGCAATGCTTGCGACAGCTCCAGGGTGACATCGGGAACGTTCGGTTGATCGAGCGCGAGCACGATTTGCTTGGGCTTAACCGCGGGCGTCATGGAAACGATCTTGGCTCTGAATTTCTGCACCCCGTTGGCGCCGCCGGGAAGCAGCGTGCCCTTCATGTTCATCTCGAAGTAGGCTTCGCCGCCGTCCTTGAGCAGCGGCTCCTTCACGGCCGTCTGCCAAAGCCCCAGCTCGGGGTGAGTCTTGATGAAATTCTCCTGATCGGCGGCCTTCTTGATCGCGATCTGCTGGGCACTTTCGATGCTGAAGCCCGCGGGCGGGAATGGATTGGTCTTGGCCATCGCCAGCAGCTTGTCCAGACCCTCGGTGGAGCCGTGGTACGTCGTGTAGGTCTTGGTCAGGTAGTCCTGAGCCTGCTTGCGCGCAGGGGCGGGCAGGCTGTTCTGGCCGTCATAGCTGGCGGCGCGGGCAAACTGGTACAACCCCGGCGGGATTTTTTCGGGATGATCCTGATTTTGCGCCAGGAGCTGTTCGCCGAGCGATAGCGAGGTGGACCCCTGCGTTGGATCCATCTGCAGGTACTTGGTGAGCTCGGTTTCGGCTTTCGGATGGTCCTTGCGCTGCACATAAACCCAGGCCAGGGTGGCCTGCGCGGCCTTCTTCATGGCCGGCTTATAGTTGGCCCAGTCGGCGTCCTTGACGTCCATGGGCTTGTTGGATTCGGCGAAAACGGTGTCCAGATTATCCAGTAGATACTTCGAGACGCGTTCCGCGGTATCCAGGTCGGCAGGACTGGGCGGCGGTGGAAGCGTGTAAATCAAACGTTCGATCGCCGACAGCGCGTAGAAGTGGTTCGGTCGCGTTTTCAGGATTTCGGCGGCTTTGTCGAAGGCCTGGCGGTCCATCTTCGCCGCTTGATAGACGAACAAGTACTGTTCTTCGCGGACGTCCGCGTAGTCGCTGTCCGGGAAAGCCTCTTTCCATTTGTCGAGCGCGGCCAGGCGGCCCTTCGCGTCCGTCGCCTTGCTGATAGCCTGGGCCAGGTCGAATTCCTCGCGGCCGCCGTCTTTGCCTTTCCAGGCTTTCTTCGGGGCTTTGGCATCTTGTGCCAGGACCGGTTGCGACGCCACCACCCAGCCAAGACTTAATCCCAGTCCGGCCGCAGCAATCACTTTCAAGATCGGATTCTTCATAGTGCCAACATCCTTCGTTACGATATCGCTTACCTTCAGAGTACACCCACCCTTTCGGCAGCTTGTCCGCAGCACTCCTGTCGTGTTAGACACCAGCACGGATCAACAGGTTTCGTGTGGTTCGGTATGCTGCGCTCCACTTTCGCGTTTCCTGAACTCTTGCCCATGCGTTGGCTCGATTTAGATTGGATCGCGCTTCCGCAGCTCGCAAAACTCGCTGAAGGATTAGTTTTTGAGAGGCCGGCGAGCGCCCTGGTGGGCCATCTCACTCTCCATTGTTTCCGCCGAGACCAGCACCCTCACCGCGATCGGCGCTGCCAGCAGGTTGATCCAAAGTAAAAGGGTCAGACGACACTTTTCTACGCCCACTTTACTGTGTGCCGACCTCGCTCGGTTTCTCCCGGAGGTCTAGAAAATGAAGCTGACGCCGCCCCGTACCGCGCGGGGCGCGTTGGTCAGAACAGTGCGGCGCCCGCCGGACTGGAGCCCCACATAGCCTTGAGCCAGCAGGTTGCGCAGGTCCACGGTCATCTCCATGTGCATGCCGCCGAGGGTGGGCAGCGGCTGCCGCGCATAGACGTTCCAGCCGATTTGCTGGTCGGTCCGGCCCGTTAACGACACGTGGATCGGCATCAGGACGCTGGGGTCGGTCCAGCCGTAGCTGGATCCCAAGTGTGTCCCGGTGCCGGGCAGAGACGCATTGGCTTCCAGGGTGACCCAGGGCCGCGGCGTGTTGCGGATCCCCGAGCGTAGATTGTCGCCAGTGACGGGAATCGCATCCGGCGAGTTCTGAAGCTGCAAACCATCCGTACGGCCCGCAGCCGCGGAAACTTTCACGCGATCGCCCAGCGCCTGCGTTACGGATGCGGAATAGCCCACGCGGCGATAGTCTCCTACGTCGAAGATGGTTCCGAGCGAAGACAGATCGGGAAGCAGATCGCCCGAATCCATAAAGCCCGAGTCGCCCGACATCAGAAACGCCGCATCGGATACCTCTTCGGCGTACACCGAAGCCCGGTAGGTGCGGGAACCCTTGACCGCCTGATAACCGGCTTCAATCACCTTGTTTCGTTCCACGGCCGCCTGGTTGTCACGGCGCGAGATTCGCTGCACTTGTCCCAGGGCGGCCAGGTCCCCATTGAGGTTCTGGCCCAGATCCTGTTGGGTGCTGTCCGTCAGGAGTTCTACGGGCTGCGATCCCGAGCTGACCGCGACTTTTACGGCGCTCTGGTCTCCCAGATCATAGGTCGCTCGCGCGAACGAACTCACATGATTGATGCGGCCGAAGAGCGAGATGGATTCCAGGCTGGCGCCGTACTCCAGATGAATGATGTCCAGAATGTCCAGCTTGTCGTAGGAAGACAGCGAGGCCGTGCGCAGCGCCGGTGTATCCGCTCCAAAGCCGCCGGACCCCAGCAGGCTGGGAAGATAGATCTGACGGACCGTCATGGCGATCTGCGGGCCTTCGCCGGCCTGATCGTCGCGGCGATAGGTGGTGCGGAACCCGGCCGACGGAAACCCGCTGGCGGCATAGCCCACATTCCCGCTTACATGGACCTTCGAAGTTCCATTCACGGAGGTCGCCAGTACGAAGGCAGTCCCCAGATCCTGCGAGACGCCGCCAAACGGATCGCCGTCGCCGGCCGAAACTTTCACCAGGGCGCTGGTTCCTGAAAACAGGGACGCCACCGAACTTCGCGAGGAGCTGGTCTGCGGAACCAAACGCAGAACCGGCCGGGTTGCATGGGAAGAGCGCAACACCCACTTCCAGGAATCGCTCATCAGCGCGCCTTCGGGGGAGTTGAGGGGCACCAGCTCAATGCTGCTCAGCGCGCTCGCCAGTTGGATCTTCAGCAGGTTCTCGGATCCGGCCAGGACCGAGATATTGCGCCGCAGCGCGGGCACGAAGCTCGCCAGGCTCACGCGGATGGAGTAAACATCGGGTGCCAGGCTGTCGAAGACGAACTTCCCGTCCTGGTTGCTCAAGCCGCGGCGGAGCAGTTCATCGTAACGGTTGTAGAGGGATACGACCGCGCCCATCTGGACCACGCCATTTGCATTGCGGACTTCGCCAAGGATTTGTGCGGAGACTACGGGTGCGAAGATAGAGGCCACGTCAGCCGCGTGTACCGCGGGTGTCAGGCCAACCATGCCTGCAATCAGGCCGAACTTAATAGCAAACTTCGGCAAGCTCTTTCCTCGGAGCTCCTCAGCCGCGGATCGTGCCAGGCGGCCATCCGTAACGAACGCTAATCCCTTATAGTACCGTAAATGTGGCGGTGGGGCTTAGCGTCTCATTCCGCATCTTGTCGGTCACCTTCATCTTCAGCGTGTAATCGCCGGGCGCGAAGTTTTCGAGCGGCAACAGCTTCTCGATGATCATCTCCGCTGCGCCTCCCGTCAGCTGGGTAAGACCCTCGGTGAAATCGAAGACCTTCTCATTGGTGCCGTTCCTGGTCACTTCGTACTCCACCTGCCCCTCCGGCTTGTGGGTGACCGTATCCGTCTGGAAATTATAGACCTGCAGGTAGATTCCCACTTTTTCGTCGCGCCGGAACTTGCCATTCACGCGCGGGCGGACCTTGCTGGCGCCAATGACAAACTGCCCGGTTCCGATGCTATTGGTCGGCAACTTCTCGATCTTGTCGGCCAGGACCAGAGAGCTCATCGCAAGCTGGTCGTCTTCAAACCGCGGAACGTCGAGCCGCTGTTCGTAGGTGGTGGTGTTGCCGCTGATCACGTCCTTGGCCGCGACCGTCAGCCGGTAGACGCCGGGCACCAGGCTGAGCTGTTTTTGGTAGATGGCCGAACCCTTGCTCGCCTGCTCCAGCATTTCCGCCGGCGCGGGAGGAATCGTTACCACTTCCTCGATCGGGCGGATCACCTGACGGTGGGTCATCGTTTCGATTTTGGCGAATATATTGACCGCCCCTTCCGCCACTCCGTCTTTCTGCTTGTACTGCAAATCCTTGCGCTCAAACTGAATGGTCAGGTTGGTTGTCACCAACGAGCTGGTGAGCGGGAAATAGTCCGTGCGCACCTTCATCGGCAGCAGGTTGTATTTGATGGTCGATTGAACCAGGGATTCCAGGTCCTTGAACTTGATGGCCGGAGCCTTCTGCAGGTTGGTGAACTGTTCCAGACGAGTAAACTGGTCCATGCTCGCGGGCATGGGCATGCCCCCGGTGCCTAGCAGCGTGCCGTCGTTGCGCGTGAAACGGTCGGCTTTGTTGGCCAAACCCATTTGCTCGTATAGCGTCAAGCCGGCGCCCGGCACGCGCGCCAGCGCGTCTTTCTCCGACGGGTCCATGGTGATGTGATACTCGTTGGTCATGGACGGATCGACAAACTCGATGTGCACGTCGGATCCGCAGCATTCCAGGTACCGGTAGCGCCAGATCTCGTAGGGGAAAAAGGTGGTCTCACCGCCGCCTTCTGAAATATCCCGTTCGCCGGGGCCGCCCGAGGTATGCGAGTCATTCTCATCCGGCGGTCCGAACTTGATATAGATCTGGCCGCGGTCGGTTTTCCAGCCCGGAATCCCGGACGCGAACCGGTCATTGGCCCACGCGATCCGGCGATAGTGCTCTTCCTTAAATTCGTTTTCTTCGGTGTCCGGTGTCGGGTCGCGCCGCAGCCAGAATTGCTCGATGAATGCTTGTTTTTCATCGTCGGTCTGCAGCCGCTTGAACGCTGTCCGTTCTTCGTCGCTGATGATCCAGCGAACGTCTTCGTCCAGCCACTTGTCGTAGGGCGAATTCAGCTCCTTACGCAGCTTTTCCTCGGCCTTACGCTTTTGCTTGTCCGTCATCGGCTTGGCGACGGTTTCTCGCTTTTGTGGACCCTTGGCGTTCTTGTCGTCGGCCGCCCGGGATCCCGTTACCAGCGCAAGAATCGTGCAACACGCAAGCAATAGTCTGGACCGCATCGGTTTAACCACCTTAGGTTAGATTCTACCCCGCTCTGGAGACGTGAGCAATGGGGACCAGGTTTCAGCCGGATGCCTCATACTGGAGAAAGTCTCCCTTGGTCGCTACTGCCATATTTCTAGGCACTTACGTGGTCTTGGCGCTAGGCCGCATGCCCGGCCTGCGGATCGACCGGACCGGGGCAGCCATTATCGGGGCGAGCCTGATGGTCGCCACCAACGTCCTATCGCTGGAGGAGGCCTACCAGTCCATTCACCTGGACACCATCGTCCTGCTGTTCGGCATGATGATTGTGGTCGCGAATCTGCGGCTCTCGGGATTCTTCAGCCTGGTGTCGGAATGGACCCTGGAGCATGCCCATCACCCGATCACTCTCTTAGCCGCGACTGCCCTAACCGCGGCCGTGCTGTCCGCCTTCTTCGTGAACGATACGGTGTGCCTGGTGATGGCGCCCCTGGTGGCCGAAGTCGTCGGCACACTGAAACGCAATCCGGTTCCGTATCTGCTCGCGGTCGCCATGGGCTCGAATATCGGCAGTGTCGCGACGCTCACCGGAAATCCGCAGAACATGCTGATCGGCAGCTATTCGGGGATCGCGTATGGAACGTTCGCGCGAGCGCTGGCTCCCGTGGCGGTGGCGGGCGTGGTTGTGCTGATCGCAGTGCTGGCGATTCTCTATCGCGGGGAATTCGCCGGCGGCACACGGGTCAAGCTGGCTCCTCGAAATGTGGAAGTCGATCGCGCGTTGTTGGCGAAGTCGCTGGCGGTGACCCTGGGGATGGTGGTCTTCTTCTTCGCGGGCTGGCCCATCGCGAAAGTGGCGATCATCGCCGGCGCTCTGTTGCTGATCACGCGGCGCGTTCATCCCGAACGAATCTACGCGCAGGTGGATTGGTCCTTGCTGGTGCTGTTCGCGGGCCTGTTCATCGTTGTGGCGGGGATCGAGAAAAGCTCGCTGCAGCCGGACCTGGTGCGTCTCGCCGGACAGGCGCATCTGGAAAACGGCGGAGTCTTGAGCGCCGTGGCGGCCGTGCTTTCGAACATTGTGAGCAACGTTCCCGCGGTGCTGGTGTTCAAGCCATTCATACCGCATCTTCCGGATCCCGCGCTGGGCTGGCTTCGTCTGGCGATGGCCTCGACGCTGGCCGGGAACCTGACGATTCTCGGATCCATTGCGAACCTGATCGTGGTCGAGCGGTCACGCGGAGTTGCCGAGATCGGGTTCTGGGAATACTCGCGTGTGGGGATTCCGGTGGGGCTGATCACGCTCGCGATCGGTGTGTGGATGCTTAGGTAGAGTGTGGGGTCGGCCTTTCAAGGCCGCAGCCGGGCTTCTGCCCGGCAACGCCAGGGGCGCCGGACGTTTGCCGGATGGTCCAGCGGCGCGTCGCCGTCGCGGGTATCAAGTTCAGCCCGGCTTAATAACACTTCGTCTGGCACCACTCGATGTGACGCGCCAATCCATCTATGTCCGGGAACACTACGGCCTCGTGCACCCCATGACGAAACAACGAATCTTTTAGCTCTTTCCGATTGTCATAGGATATTCGCACCCGCACGAGTGTTCCCTTGGGCACGAATTCCTGAGTAGGATCTGAATGCACTGTAAACACTCCAGTCTGCGCACGCAGCCGAGAAGTAACGACTCGCGGAATGTATCTGATGGTTTTCTTGATCTGGAGCGGACCGACCTTCGGGAGGGGCGTACTCAGGTCCTCCTTGGGGCAACGCCACGCCAGAATCTCGGCGTCTTCGCGTCGAGGGCGTCCGTCTGAATCGCGAGACTCACATTCTTTGCAGACGCTGAAATACAGCGCGACGAGCGGACTGCGGGTCCAGTCGAGCAAACGGGTCGCAAGACCGTGATGCTGGGCGATTGCTAGGAGCTCCCAGTCATCTGCGTTTGCAACCTCCAGACGATCGGTTGACTGACGGCGAAAGAGCTCTAGCATCAGCTTCTCGTTGACAACCTCCTTTGTCGAGTTCCTGACCGGGAGGCAACGGCCAACCTTCGGACGGAGCCGGAACGACGTGGCGCCATGACCCCTATAAAGTACGGTGGTCTTCTGGTCATCTTGAAACTCTGACTCAATTAGTTCGGAGAGTGCGGCGACGGAGCAGATGCAGGGGTTGGGCGTTTTCACGTCGGCGCTACTTCGCACCAGTTCCACCTTGTTGGTTTGTCATCGCAACATCTCTCGTAGGATTTAGTTGAAGATGGCATCGACGGCGAGCGCAGTCGCCACGAAAAACAACGGAATCTGCTGCCCAGACTGGTAAGTGATCGTGCGTCCATCGGGCGTTGAAACCTCGACCTGCCGGTGATCGATGTCCACCACCCAGAACTCCTGGGCGCCGTTTTCCAGGCAGAGCTTCTTCTTGTCGAGTATTTCTGTCTTGGTGTTGGAAGGCGAGAGAATCTCAGCTACCAGCTCCGGTGCCCCTTCGAAATAGCCGTTTAGATCGATCCCTTGCCAGCGGCCGCCTCCAGCAGGCGCCGAAGCCGCCTCTGGACGCTAGAATGCTTCAGTTTTGGCGGGCCACGATGACCGGTTCTCCGCGTCGAAGCTCGTAACGCCCAAACTGAGGGTTGGGGAGCTGTTCGAACTCCGCGAACGTTATCAGCCGTGTAGTGCTTGTCGCCACGTCAGAACCTGCCTAAATTATACGCCCCACTTATACGTTCAGCGCCGCTTTCACCCGCTCATACGTCGTATCGAGCGTTTCCGGCAGCACGCGCGTCTCGGCCACCGTGGTCATGAAGCTGCCGTCCCCGGTCCAGCGCGGCAGCACATGCATGTGGATGTGGCCGGCGATGCCCGCGCCCGCCGATTCGCCCACGTTCATCCCGATATTGAGGCCGTCCGGTCCGTAGACCTGGCGCAGCGCTTTCTCCGCGCGCGCGGTCAGGAGCATCATCTCCTGGAGGGTCGCTTGCGGAGCGTCCCCCAGTGTCGCGACATGCTCGTACGGCGCGATCATCAGGTGACCGGTGGTGTACGGATACAAATTCAGGATCAGGAAATTGCGCTCAGCCCGGAGTACCACATAGTTGCCGCGATCGTCGGACGACGCCGCCTTTTCGCAGAAAATGCAGCCGCCCTTGGGATCCGAAGTCGAGACGTAGCGGTATCGCCACGGGGTCCACAAACGGTCCATTGTTTGTTAAGGGGTTCTGGTAACGGCTGCCGGCTAACTCGGCGCGACCGACCCGTGGTCCCCGTTCACCAGGTCCTTCAGCTCCTTGCTGGGTTTGAAATAAGGAATCCGTTTGGCCGGCACATCCACGCGCGCGCCCGTTTTCGGATTCCGCCCCACGCGCGGCTGGCGCTGGCGCGTCCGAAAGCTTCCGAATCCCCGGATTTCGATCTTGTCCCCGCCTCGCAAGGCTTTGACGACGCTGTCAAAAATGGCCTCGACGATTACTTCCGAATCCTTGCGGGTCATTTCCACCACGCGCGAGACCTCTTCGATCAATTCAGCCTTGGTCATTTGCTACCGGCCTTCCCCTTTTCCTTTTATGTTGATGACTTCTTCGATGGTCATGGTCGCGGCCGCCGCCTGGCGCTGGTAGTCCTCCAGGCGCGTCCGCTCCTCGTCTTCGGCCACGGCGCGCAAGCTGAGTCCGATCTTCTTTTCGGCTTCATTCATTTTCACAATTTTGAAATCGTACTCATCGCCGATCGGCAACGGCGTGTCGCCCGTTTCACCCCGGTCCGGCATGGCCGGAATCTCCGACTTGTGACACAGCGCCTCCACCCCTGGCGCCAGCTCCACGAACACTCCAAACTGCGCTCCCCTGCACACCCGGCCCCGCACCAGATCGCCCACTTCGTGCGACCGGAAGAAACTCTCCCAGGAATCCGGCTGGAGCTGCTTCACGCCCAGCGACAGCCGCCGGTTCGGTGCGTCGATATTCAGAATCACGGCCTGCATCACCTGGCCTTTTTTCACCACTTCCGACGGATGCTTGACGTGCTTGGTCCAGGAGAGATCGGAGACGTGCACCAGCCCGTCCACGCCCTCCTCGATTTCGAGAAATGCCCCGAAGTCGGTCAGCTTCCGGACTCGGCCTTCGACCACGCTGCCGATGCTGTAGCGGTCGCCCACCGTGGTCCAGGGATCCGCCTCCAGTTGCTTGATTCCTAGAGACACGCGGCGGTCTTTTTGTTTCACTTCGAGAACCACCGCTTCCACCTGATCGCCCACCTTCACCAGCTTGGTGGGATGCTTCATCCGGCGGCTCCAGGTCATTTCCGAGATGTGGATCAAGCCTTCCACGCCCGGCTCGATCTCCACAAAGGCGCCGTAATCGGTGGTGGTCATCACCCGGCCGATCACGCGGCTTCCCCGCGGATAGCGGTCCGTCAGCGATTCCCAGGGATCGGGCCGCAGTTGCCGGATGCCCAGAGAGATTCGCTCTTTCTCGCGGTCGAACTTCAGAACCTTGACGGTGATCTCTTCCCCTACGTGCACTACCGCCGAAGGATGCCCCACGCGCCCGTGCGACATGTCGCTCACATGCAGCAGGCCGTCGATGCCGCCCAGATCCACGAACGCGCCGTACTCGGTGAGATTCTTGACCACTCCCGGCACCACCGCGCCTTCGAACAAATGTTCCAGGGCGTTGGCCTTGCGCGCCTTCATGTCTTCTTCGAGCGCCAATTTGCGCGAGACCACCACATTGCCCCGCCGCCGGTTCAGCTTGAGGACCTTGACCGGAATGTCCTGGCCCACCAGCGAATCCATGTCATGCGAAGGCCGCACATCCACCTGCGAGCCGGGCATGAACGCCGGAACACCCACGTCCACCATCAATCCGCCCTTGGTTCGTTCCGTCACGTGACCCGAGATCAGCAACTGCTCGCGCATGGCGCGTTCCAGCGTGTCCCAGATTCGCAGCTGCGCGGCTCGCGAGTACGACAGCAGCACGTAGCCTTCCGGCTGGGGAGCGTGCCGGTCGATCATCACGTCGATGGGGTCGCCCTCTTTGAACGGTACCGAGCCATCCGGCTGGCGCACCTGTTCGATGGGGACAACACCTTCCAGTTTGTATCCGACGTCGACGATCACTTCCGCCGGCGTGACTTTGACGACATGGCCCTGCAACAGCTCGCCTTCCGAAGGCGGCGCTAGATGGCTATAGTCTTCAATGAGATGTTCGAGATCGTCTTCGGCCGCGAAGCCGGCTTCCAGATCCCGTTCGACTCCCAAGTCACGATCCTCAGTGCCGTTTGCCATCGCGAAAGTCTCGACAAATCGTTGATAGCTCAGTACTTCAGAACTATAGCCGACGTGGATGGCCTTGTCAACTTGGGGAATTTATGGGGTAGTGGGTCAGTTTGAGCATGCGGAAAAATAATTCGCATGGCGTAGTAGAAATATTGATTTCGCAGGGCTTTCAGGTAGACTGCCAACGATGGGAAATTATATCGCAGCACTCTGGAAGCATTGGGTTTCACTCATGAGCGGCGTGGCCGGTCTGCTCGTTGGCATTGGCCTTCGGGTTGGGAAAAACTTCTCAACAGCCATGGCGCTATGGTCCGATATTCCGGACTGGCTGTTTATTTGCATTGGGACGACCTGTCTATTCTTTGCCGGATACGCGGCATGGCGAGACGAGCGTAGGGCTCTAGTGGCCTTACGGAATCGCCTAAAAACACCAGAGCTGAGATGTGAACTTCAGATGCTTTCCATCGCGCCTTCCGGCAACAATAAACAGGATAGTATAATTGCCGTCTCGGGCGCGGTAACCAATCCGCTTGGACCACCGAGCGCAGCCTGTGGTTGGTCAATGAAGCTTGAATTTCCAGACGGTACCGAACTATTGAGCCAGTGCCCGCTGCTTCCTTCGGAGTCTGTAAGGTTCACGGATAATCAGGGCAATGGAATCATGCTCGAAACCAAAAAGTTCTGGCCTGATATAGGCATGCAGCCGATTCCGTCTGGTGGAATCATCGGTGGATGGTTCTGGGGAATTTTCAAAGGGATCACGAATGAGCAGGCGCAAAGATCCGTGGTTGTGATTACTTTCAGCGATGCAGTAACCGGGACACCACACTACGTCCGTCACCCGGTACTGACCACTGGAAGATTCCTGGACCCCACCGGAACAAGAGTAAGTTAGTACTACCGCTTCCACTCTGAACCTAATTCCCACTCGGCATCAGCGTGTGGATCGGTGGATTCGCATTCTTCCACCAGCCGGACGATGTCCGCAATTTCCCATGGGCTGTCTGTGACTCCAGCGGCCATTGCGGGCGTAATCCGTAGTGTCTGGTGGATGCGAACGAAGTTGTAGTACATGAAGTGCAGCGCAATTGCCGCAATGTGATTCTCCAGCTTCTTGGAGGACGCGTTCGTTAACCGAGTGAACCGCCGCATGTGCATCCGCATCGTGAGGTTCTGGCGTTCAACATAGCTCGTGGAAACATGCTTGGCATCTGGGTTTCCGGTAATTCCCTTGCGTTGCGTGCCGGTACACTCAGCCGGGGAATACCGCTTTTCACCTTCCGAATTTTCTCCATAGACCTTAATCAGCATCGCGTAGTCGATATTGTCTCCAAAGGTGTTCTCTACCGCGCTCAGATAGGCAACATGGCCGTCTGTCGTTAGCTGGATTCGATTGCTGAGGCGTCCCGCTAGATCCTGCATGAACTCGTAAGCGGACTGTGCGTCGCGTCCGCCTACCATCCAGGAGCAAATCAGTTTGCTATCGGCATCGATGGCGGTCCAGGTCCACACGCTGCCGACTCCGAACTGGCCTTGCTTGTCGGCAGGCACATTCTTGTCCTTGGCTCCAACGTACGACCAGATTTCATCGCATCTGTACGCGCTCACACTTGAGATTGCGAAGGTGCTTGTCCTGGTAGACCGCACAGGCCGCGCCAGCTTCCAGCAACAGCTTCGCAACAGTGTTCTTGGAGACTCCCAGCATGCGGACGATGGCGCGAATACTGGTGCCTTCTACCAAGGCTGCTAGGATCTGGGCTCGCTTCTTGGAATCTAGCCGGTTCATACTGACTAGTTTACTTGAGGGTCTATACGTATGTCAATACCTAAATACCCCCTTGGGGTAATATGGTATTGACATAAGTTACGACATGCATTACACTGGTTTCAGGGATGGATGTCCGATTCGAGGACGCGGATCTAGCAAGGCTGGAGAGCGATCCAGGCTTTATGGGGAGTTGGTCTCCCGCAATCGTCAAGGCCTTTCGAAAACGAATTAACTTCATCCGGCAAGCAGCTAACGAGCAGGATTTGTACGCGTGGCGGTCGCTCCACACGGAAAAACTAAAAGGCAATCGCCAGGATCAGTATTCAATCCGACTCAACGATCAATGGAGGCTGATTTTCACTTTGGACGGTGAGGGCAATAAAAAGACTTTTGTCGTAGTTGCAATCGAGGACTATCACTAATGGCTATCAATCCTGAAGCATTCTCGCCCGGTGAGTACATCCGCGAGGAGCTTGATGCTCGTGGATGGACACAGGGCGATCTAACCGACATCTTGGGCTGGCGTCCCAAGGATGTCAGCGAAATCGTTACTGGCAAGCGCGCAATTACCGCCGAGACGGCTAGTCGCCTAGCGGATGCATTCGGCACGTCTGCCCAGCTTTGGATGAATCTGGAAAGCTCCTACCGACTCGCGCGAACTGCTGCCGTGGATCAGGGTATCGCGCGTAGGGCGAGGATCTACTCGCTCGCACCGGTTAACGACATGCAGAAACGCGGCTGGATCGAGCGAACCGATAACGCTGAAGTTCTCGAGGCCCAAATTCTTAAGTTTTTTCAGATTCCAAATCTGGATTCGGAACTAAAGTTCAAACACGCCGCAAGAGAGGGCGGCGGTGATAGATCGGCTCAAATAGCGTGGCTATGTCGTGCTAGGGAACTTGCCGCCACGCTTCCCGTTACCGGTATATTCTCGCCGCAATCCTTGGAGGGATTACTGGCGGAGTTGGCTAAGATAACGCCCAGTCCCGAAGAGCTTCGGCGCATTCCGAAATTGCTGTCCGATGCCGGTATTCGATTCTTGATTGTCGAACCTCTCCCGCATAGCAAGATCGATGGTGCTTGCTTCTGGCTGGACGACAAGTCTCCAGTTGTTGCCCTATCGATGCGTTTCGATAGGATCGATTGGTTTTGGCACACCTTGATGCATGAGTTAGCTCATGTCCGAAACGGGGACGGAAAAGACGAGGCCACGCTGGATGCAGATCTAGTAGGCGACGAGGCTGAGCCCTTTGAATCAAAAACGGATATTGAGCAGAAGGCAGATCGCGCCGCCGTGAAGTTCCTAATAAACCAGGAGCAGCTAGAGGACTTCATCTTGCGGGTGCGGCCTTTTTTCTCGCACATGAAGATTCTTGGGTTCGCTCATAAGATTGGGACCCATCCGGGAATTGTGGTGGGGCAGTTGCAAAAACGAAAGATCATCGAATACGCACATAGCCGAAGGATGTTGGTGCGCGTGAGGCACATCATCATCCCATCGGCTTTAACCGACGGATGGAAGCAGAAGAACCTGTAGGAGCACATTCATGAGCACATACAACGAGCAGATGCAGAAACGTGCCGACCAGTATCTAAAGGAAACTGGATCGACAGTATTCACAACCCGAGACTTGGCAGGATGGGCGATCAAGAATAAGTTTTGGGAACCTCATCCATCGATCCTAGTTAAGCAGTGCGCTGAGGAATTCTCAAAGGCACTCCGCGAGCAATACATGACTGATCCTCGCGGACGAAGAGTGAGAGCGAAGCATGTCGCAATGGTGGAGCAAGGGAAAAAGCAGATACCGCTGTGGGCTGATATCCGCACGGCCTCCAAGGACCATATGGAGCGTGCGTTCCAGCTCCGTCGGCAGCAGGTGGTGGGTGATTGCCGCCAACTCAAGAACGATCTGGATAGCTACAACCAGTACTACAACAAACAGGGAGAACAGTTACGCATCATCTTCGATTTTAGGGAAGACCTCGCAGATTCAGATGCTCTCGCGGCTTAGCCCTTTTTGCCCCACCGCGCCGCCGCCGCTTTCTTAGCAATAGCCTTGCGTTTGGCTGGCGTGAGGCTTGCAGCCCGCGCCTTGCCACCCTTGAGTCCACCCAAGCGTCCCAGGCTCACCGCGGCGGGGTTTTTGCCTGCGTCCGGGTCAACCTTCGGTATCTGCCCGGTGGCCTGCTGGACGATGTTATAGGCGAGTACGTTCGGATCGGGTGGACCCTGCCCGCGCTTCGGCGTCTTGTTCCCTGGGTTGCTTGACCGCTTAACCATGACCCTAGCGTGCGGCAATTAGGATGCCAAGTCAAGATAGGGTCAATTCAAACTGACCCACTACCAATTTAGGTAATTTCACGGGATTTGGAGGATAGCCCAGTTTTGTCCCGGCCTAATCCTCGATCTGCTGCATCAACCGTTGGACTTGGCGGACATACTGCGGGTAGGGATTGTAGGTGAACAGTTTTTCCTGCACCGTCTTGCCCTTGTAATGAGGATTCTCGGCCAGCTGCTTGGTGATGTAGTCGATGCCGGCCGGCACCGAGGGGAAACCGCTTTGCGTCGAGTCCCAACCCCAGCGGTTGTTCATCCTCTGGAACGCGCCGCAGGTGCTCTCCACCAGCGATATCGCCGGAAGAATGCGGTAATCCAACGCGTGAGAATCGGCGGCTCGCAAATACTCCTCGACGTGCAAAGGCGCCGGACAATCGTAGGCTTTGAAAAACGCTTCCAGCCGCACGGTGCGCGGATCCGGATCCCTGGCCGGAAGGGTATTATCGCTGGCGATGGCCGCACACGCCGTGACTCCGAGCACAGCGGCTCGGGCGAGGCGTCCATAACGTGGCGAGAAGCTGTAAACGTTGTGCATCAAGTGAGTGTGTTGCTGCTCTCTGAACCAGATGCGGCTGGCCAGATCTATGTTTCTCACGAAATCCCGCACGGGGCAAGTCCAGAAATACCCAGGACTTATAGTACTTGGGCCGCGATCTCATTCCTCTGATTCGCTGGCAGTTTGGGAGGATGTCTTCAACTCCATTATGATCAACTGGTCGCCATTGGGCAACTGGAGGGCAATTCCGAACTCGTACTGGGCCGTTTGCTGCTCGCGCACGCTGGCCACCGGAATCTCACGCGGATCGGAAAACGAAAAATTCACACCCTTGAGCGGGATGGTGAATTTCCAGGAATCGCCGCCGAGCTCCAGCGTCTCTGAGGTGAAAGCGGTGACGGTTCCGAAGGCGTCGAAAAACAAAGAGGACGCCCACATGCGGACTTTCAGTGGGGGCCGGTCTTCTTTCCAGCGGTCGAAGAACAGGCGTGCATCTTCTGGAGTTGTGATCATTCGATTCAGCCTACGATGCCTTTCCAGTTCTTGACCAGGTGCTCGGCGGTGCGCCACGCCAGCGCCTGCACGGTCAGGGTCGGATTGCGCGCGCCCATGGTGCCCATCACCGATCCGCCCAGGATGCCCAGATTCGGAACCTCGTGCGAGAGACCCCACTGATTGACGACATTCGTCTCTGGATTATCGCCCATGCGCGTGCCGCCCGTGGCGTGAGTGGAAAGTCCGCTGCCGAATCCCGCGCCTCCGGTCACCTCGATAGCGCCCGCCGCGCGGAACCATTCCTGCGTTTTGGTGGCCGCGTACGCCGCCGCGCGATTTTCGTTTTCACGCGGACCGGTGGTGATGCGGATCACCGGATCGCCCAGCGGATCTCTCACCCGCGGGTCCAGATCGAGGTACTGATCTTCGTAGGGCAGGCTAGTCGTCTGGAGATACGCGGGAGCCGTGCGCCCGGCGTTTTCGCGAATGAACGCCTTCCACTTCGCACCCCACTGCGGTGCCCGGCCGAACGTGCCCACGGCCGCCGCCGCGATGGGATGTTTCTCGTGATAGACGTGCAGGCTCGATCCGCCGATGAATCCCAGACCGGTGTGATCGAAATTGTCGTCGGCCCACTCGTCGATCACCACGCCCTGAGCGATCGCGCCGTACCAGACGTTGATATCGAACGGGAATAGCGCCGTGAGCGCGCTATTCCAGTGTCCGAAGTGATGCTTGCCCACCTGGCCGTGATGGTTCGACAGGCCGTTGGGATACGCGGGGGACTTCGACAGCAGCAGCAATCGCGCGTTCTCGTAAGCGTAGGACGCAAGCAGCACGACTTTGGATGGCTGGAAGTATTCCTTGCCATCGCGAATGTAAAGCACGCCTGTAGTCTTGCCGTTCTTATCGACCTGAACTCGTGTGACCTGCGCGTTGTCGAAGGTCGAAAAATTCTTGAACTTCTGCGCGGCGGGAATCGTGGTCACGGCGGTCGAGTTCTTGGCGTTCACGTGGCATCCGCCGCGATCGCAATAGCCGTGATACGCGCACGGCGGGCGCCCTCGATACTCCTGCGAGTTGATGGCGGCGGGTCCGCGGAACGGATTCCATCCCAGCGATTTCCCGGCCTTGGTCATCAGGTTGGTGAAATCGGTGTCGCGCAGCGGGGGCATGGGATAGTCGCGCTGGCGTGGTCCTTCGAAGTTGCTGCCGCGTCCGGTCAGCTTGCCTTGGATATTTTCCGCGCGGCCGGAGACGCCCACTTCCTGTTCGATGATGTCGTAGTATGGCTCCAGATCCTGGTAGCCCATGGGCCAGTCTTCGACCGTCGATCCCTGGGGGATGGACTTCGGACCATAGCGCTGGATCGAAGACGAGCGCACCTTGAAATCCCACGGATTAAACCGCCAGCTCTGCGCGTGATAGTGGATCGACGTGCCGCCGATCGCATTCATCATGGGATGGGTGTCGCCGCGCGTAGTGGGTCCCGCGAGGCCGTTGCGGACCGTCGGGATCTCGCCGTGTACTTTGTGGCCGGTGGTGACCAGGCCGCGAACGTTGTTATAGATTTCGTCGGCGTGAAAGAATTGGCCCGGCTCCTTGGTCATCCAGGTGCCCGCTTCGATGCCGACAACTTTGAGCCCGGCGCGCGCCAGGGGCAGGACGGCGACGCCGCCCGCCGCGCCCAGCCCGACCACGACCACATCCACCGGTTTGAGGTTGATGGCCATATATCAGGGTTCTTAGGCCTCGGGAGAGGGTCTGTCGGCTACAGCACCTTCGCCACCGAACGTGACTTTATCGTAGATGTCTCTCACCGCCATGGTGCAGCCCGCGCTGTCAAAGCGGCAGGCGGCGTCCATCCCGGCCGACTCGGAGAGCAGCCAGTCTCCGCTCGGCTGTCGGCGGAAGATTTCGACGAGAGGTTCGGATTGCGAGACCAAAGCATATTCCCGAAGGGATTCGAGTGCCCGGTATTGGGCAAACTTGAAGCCACGGTCGTAGGCTTCCGTGGAGGGCGACAGCACTTCGACAATCAAGGTGGGATTCAGAACAGTGTCGTGGCGGCCATCTCCATACCGGGGAGGATCGCAGACGACGACTATGTCAGGATACGTGTAAAGACCGGTTTTGTTCACGCGCACGCGCATGTCGCTGGTGGTTACCACGCACGGGCCCTTCTCCAGGGCATTACCCAGATGCCGGGCCAGATTGCCAATGACAATGGCGTGGGGATGCGTGCCGCCCGACATGGCATACATGCGTCCGTTGTAGTACTCGCTGCGGGTCTCGGCGGCGCGCTCGATCTCCAGGTACTGCTCAGGCGTCAGACGCGGCTGTGGCTGCGCGGACATGCTCTTATCTTAGCTCCGGGTCCGAATGCGAATTCTTATGTGTCTGGCTGTGCGGAACGACCTCATCCACGATGTGATCCAGCGCCTCCCAGTCCGTGAGTTCGTGATCGCGCGACGTGTCCGTGCTGGCGCCCTGCGCCTTCGCAATGCGTTTCATCACGAAACGGATCACGAAATTGTACTTGGTGTAACTGAGCGCGCCGGCCGCCGCGCGGACCTTGGATGGATGCCAGCCGGTTACCTTGAGAAACGTATCGATCATCTTCTGGACGTCGGCCGCCGCCTGCGCGCGGTGCTCGGGCGTCGCAGCCGCATCCTCGGCGCCGGCTTCCGACAGGCTCACGGAGAGAAACACAGCACGCATGCATTCCAACTCCTCGCGAAAGCGTTGGACGAAGCGGATCATCTCCTCTTCATGCTTCTCGCGATGGACCGATGCCGCAAGGACCGCGGCTTCGTAGTCCTCCATCGAGAACTCAGAGGGTAGATCGGCGGCGTCGATGACCTCCGCGAAATACCCGCGAGCCCGAATGGTCGCCGCGATGTGTTCGGCGATGCGCCGCGTGTGGCCTTCGCGTGTCGCGTAGAGAACCAGGATCGGTTTCATGGCAGAAGCTTATTCCAATCCGGCCGGATCGACCGCCATCCCGTCCTTGAAGGGTTTGTCGGAAGGCAGTGCGACGGCGTCGCCGTCCTTCAATTCCTTGACCTGGGTGCGAGTGGTGTTGTTGACGCCCTGCGTAATCGGCCGCCAGCGCAGGTGGTCCCCTTCCAGCAGATAGACTCCCGTCTGGCCTTGCTGGCGGAATACGGCTTCCTTGGGAATGGTGATCGCGTTCTCGACGGTCTCAGAGAGAATCACCGCGTTCACATTCGTTCCGGGCAGCAGATCCATGTCCGGGTTGTCGATGTTACACACCACTTCACCCACCTGGCGCGCGCCCATGGTGACGATTTCGGTGGGCGTACGATCCACCGTCCCCTTCCATTGGCGCCCGGGGAGCGCGTCCCAGGTGATGGTCACCGGCATGCCTTTCATCACCCGGCCCAAGTCCGGCTCGTCTACGTAAACCTTCACGTGGACGTGGTCCAGACGGCCGATGGAGGCCACCAGATCGCCCGCGTTCAGGTACGCACCCGGTTTGAGATCGAACTGGTAGACAGTGCCGGAGATCGGCGCCGTCACCACGCTCATGCGAATGCGCGCCTCGGCCAGTTGCGCGGCGGTCTTGGCTTCGTCCAGGCGAGCTTCGGCGCCGCTGTGATCGGCCGGCGTGACCAGTGCGGAGCGTTGCTCCTGTAAAGCATGGATCTGGGCTTGCGCGCGATCCACAGCTTCTTGAGCCGTGCGCACTTCGATCTCGGTGCCGGCCTTCTTGTCGCGCAATCGTACGGCGGAGGAGTGGTTGTCTTGCGCGATCTTCAGCTCCAAACGGGCTTTGTCGAGGCCGGTGTCGATCACGGCGCGGTCCGCCGCGCGGCCGCCCTGTGAAAGTGTCTGCATCTCCGCCCGGATCGCGGCCTGTTGCGCTTCGGCCGTCTTCAGCTCCGCCTGCGCATCGCTCGCATCCAGTTCCATCAGCGCTTGTCCGGCTTCGACGTGCTGGCCGCGCTGGACCAGAATCTTCTTGACGGCGCCGGAACGTTCGGCGCGCGCGACGCCGGATTCCACCGGTTCCACCTTGCCGTTGGTCGAGACCAGGCTGGAGATGCTTTCGCGTGTCGCCCGGGCCAAGGTCACCTGGGGCGGGCGGCCGCGCTGCACTTCCAGTCTCCACAGCCCCACCCCGGCGACGGCCAGCACGATCAGGGTGAGCCAGACGCGTTTTGTCACTGCGGGTTAGCTTTCATGGGTCGTTTTCGGTCAACCTTCGTATGCCACGTTACACTACATATTCTCATGCAGGCGTTAGTGCTTTCCGGCGGAGGCTTATTTGGCGCGTGGCAGGCCGGGGCCTGGAGCGTGCTGGCAGACCACCTCCATCCCGACCTGATCGTCGGCGCCTCCGTGGGATCGCTCAACGGTTATGTGATCGCCAGCGGCGGAACTCCCGAGGAACTCCGCAGGATGTGGCTCGATCCCGCCTTCGCCCGTTTCTCGGATCTGCCGTCCAACATCCGCCGGATGATGGCCCACTACACGCTTCGGATTCCGTTCGCGATCACCGCCACCGAACTGCCGCGGATGAAACCCAGGATCTTTCGCGATTCCGAGATTACCTGGCAGCACCTGGCGGCGTCCTGTGCGCTTCCTCTGGCGCTGCCGCAAGTCCGCATCGGCACGCACTGGTATTCCGATGGAGGGCTGCTGGGCGCGCTGCCCTTGTGGGCCGCCGCCGAATTGGGCGCGACCCAGATCATCGGGCTCCAGGCGCTGCCGCAGCCAGCGTCCTGGTGGCTTGGGCAGGCGACCCGTGCTTTTCGCGCAATTGCCGGGCACAATCCTCCCGTTCCCGCGGACATCGACGTCTGCGAGATCCGCCCCGGCCGGCCTCTCGGATCGGTTCGCGACACCATCCAGTGGAAGCGGAGCAACATCGAGCGCTGGCTCGACCAGGGAGCCGAAGACGCCCTTCACGTTGTAACTCTAAAAACATTTTTATTCTGAATTGGTTTTGGTGCATAATGAGAACCGGAACGCCCATGCAGACGTACCGTATCCACCGCCTGAAGGAACACTTACGCAATCAGGTCCGCTTTGCTCCCCACGTGAGCGGGACGGCCACCGTGAAACCGCGCGACTACCAGCCCGCCGTCACCGGCGAGGATCTGGTGGAGGCCGAAACACCCTACGCCGCCTTTTTTGCCCTGCGGGATAGCGCTACGCGCCTGGAAGTCGGCGATCTCCTGGAATCTGCCGCGGACGGGTCCCTGCGGATCTTTAAGTTCGTGGGGTTCGAAGAAGCCCAATGGGCTCTGCCGGAGCAAAAGCCGGTCGCGGCTGGCCCGCAGCAGTGGAGTGACGAACAGGCGCCCGCGCTACCGTAGCTCGCGTTACAATAGGACCGACAGTATGGATGGGTTTTGCGGGGAAGGATCCGCGATTAATTCCTTCTCTCTGGTAGCTTACGTTCCGCAACCTTTAGCGGGGTTTATCGAACGCTTCCGCCAGGAAATACAGCCGGGATCGAAGGGACGCAGCCACTTGACCTTCCTCCCGCCCCGCCCCCTCGACATATCCCCGGAACAAATCCGCAGGCAACTGGAAGCCGGTTTACGAAACCAGCCCTCCTTTCGCGTCGAACTGTGCGACGTGCGCGTTTTCCCGGTTTCCGAGGCCATCCACCTTTCGGTGGGTGCCGGCCGGACCGAGGCCAGACGGATTCACGAAGTGCTGCATCAGGGCGATCTGTGTTGCAAGGAATCGTTTGAGTATCATCCGCATGTAACTCTGGTGCATGATCTTGATCCCGCGAAGGTAGTCGCGGCGGCGGAGTTGGCGAAGCGCCACTGGCAGGAATATTCAGGAGTCCGGGAATTCCTGGTCGATCACGTCACGCTGGTGCAGAACACCCTCGAGAACGTCTGGACCAACCTGGGGGAATTTTCCCTCGCGGTACCGGTTTCGGTTTAATCGAACATCTCCAACTGGTTCTCTTTGTCCTTGGCCGCTTCCTTGGCCCGGCGCCGCAGGGGACTGCCGATGACGCCCAGCACCTGCACCGACTCCAGCGCTTCCTTCGGCACAAACACGCGCTGATTCTGAAAGCTCGGGTCGGGCGGAATCACGCTGTAGCCCGCCGCTTCCACCTGCAGAAGATTGTTGGGGATGAGCCCTTCGAGCGTATCTCCGTCGCGGAAACGGAGTTGGATCCAAAGCCCGGGAGTCTTGGGGCGCGCCGCGAAGGACCGATTTCGCTTCCAGGATTCAATATTCTCGAAATCCCGAACGAAACAAACGGCTTTGGTCTCCGCGTAGGGAATCTGAAGGAGAGCGCCCTCCGGCGTCAGCAGTTCCAGCGCGTCCGCCTGGAGCCCGCCGGGCGTCTGGACGAACCCCAGCAGAGGTTCGCGGTCGAACCGGGAGACGAAAACCTTCTTGTTTGCTGCTGAGGCCCTTCCAAACAATTTCGCAAGTATTGTATCATTAGCAGGATGCAGCCGTTGGCGCCTGTGGCGCAGCCACTTTCCGGCTTAGGGAAGCCAATTACCGGCCTGGCGGAGTCTTTTCTCAACTTCTGCCGGGTGGAAAAGGGGCTGGCCAACCACACGATTTCATCCTATCGTCTAGATTTAGAAAGGTTTACGTCGGAACTTCCGGTGCCGGAGCAGCAGGCTACTTCGCAGCAACTCGCGGATTATGTGGAGTCCATGTATGGGGCTCAGTATTCCCCGCGATCCATTGCACGCCACATCGCAACGCTCAGAAACTATTTCCGTTTCCTGGCGCGAGAAGGCGAAGTAGGCCAGGACCCGGGCGAATTCCTGGCGTCCCCCAAGCAGTGGTCCACTTTGCCGAAGTACCTCAACCGGGAGGAGGTGGAGCGGCTCCTTGAATCGGCTGACGCCTCAAACCCTCGCGGATTACGGGACAGGGCGATGCTCCAACTGCTGTACGCCAGCGGCTTGCGGGTGTCCGAGTTGTGCGGACTGGAGCTGATGGCCGTCGAGCGGCGAATGGGCGTGCTGAAAGTCATCGGCAAGGGAAACAAGCAGCGGGTGGTTCCGTTCGGCGAGCCGGCTGGAGCCGCGCTCGACCTTTATATGGCGACCGGCCGGCCCAAGCTGCTGAAGGGCCGGGCGAGCAAGTTTCTATTCGTGACCGCGCGCGGATCGGCTATGACGCGCCAGACGTTCTGGACTCTGATCCGCAAGCACGGACGCAGTGCAGGAATTTTCCGCCGGCTGACCCCGCACGTCATCCGGCATAGTTTTGCCACGCATTTGGTGGAAGGCGGCGCAGACCTGCGCAGCGTCCAGATCATGCTGGGACACGCCGACATTTCCACCACACAGGTTTACACCCACGTGGCGCGGCGCAGGCTGCGCGAAGTTATCGACCGGCACCATCCCCGCGCATGATTACCCGGGCGCGGTACACGCGGTGCGGAGAGAAGGCGAGGACAGAATGAGCGATTACATGTTCATGCTGGAAAGCCACCTGACCGGGGAACAGTATCGGCTGGTGGGCCAGATGCAGGAGGCTGCGACCGCTACGGGCCTCAGCTTGTACCTCACCGGCGGAGCCATGCGCGATGTGCTGGGAGGGTTCCCGGTCCGCGATCTCGATTTCACCGTCGAAGGCAACCCCGCCAAGCTGGTCAAGCTGATGACCACCAAGCACGAAGGGGCCGTGGTTTCGACCGACGAAGCCAAAAAGTCCACGCAGTTGCACTTCGAAGGCGGCGTTTCGGCGGAAATCGCGATGGCCCGCTCGGAGCGGTTCCCGAAGTCCGGCGCGAAACCCGTGATTGAGCCTGCGACGATTCACGAGGATCTGCGATGCCGCGACTTCACGGTCAACGCGGTAGCTCTATCTCTCAACAAGGCGTCATTAGGTCTGCTGGTGGATCCCACCAACGGCGTCGGCGACATCGAACGAAAAGAACTGCGCGCGGTTCACAATTACTCTTTCTACGACGATCCGTCGCGGATGCTGCGGCTGATCCGCTTCAAAGTCCGGCTGGGGTACACCATCGACGAGCGCACGCGGCTGCAGTACGAGAATGCCCGCGAGGCGGAAATGCTGACCCGCATTACCGCGGAGGCGCTGGGCCGCGAACTGCGGAACATTGCCGAGGAGCCGGATGCTCACGATCTTCTGGTCGCGCTCGAGCAGGAAAAGCTGATCGAGCTGTACTCGCCGGAGCTCACCGGCGCGAAACTGAATCTGCCGGTTTTCGCCAAGCTGCAAAAGGCTCGCCACATGGTGCCCTTCGGCCTCGATTTCCGCATCAACAACATGGCGTTGTTCCTGTTGGTCCTGTTCGAAAAGCTCAATCCCAAGGAGCGCAGCGCCTTGATCGCCGCCGCGGAGCTGACGAAAGCGGAAGCGGCCGCCCCGGAGAAACTGACTGCCGCCGCGAAGAAGCTGGAGCGCGATCTGAAGAGTCCCAAGCTGCAAAAAGCCTCACAACTCTATGCGCTTCTCTCCAAGACGCCCGGCGAACAGGTACTCTATTTGGACGTGTATTCCACCCAGCGGATCGTGCACGATCGCATTCGCAACTACTTCCAGAAACACTTGCCGACGGCGCTGGAGGTGACCAATGAAATGGTCGCCGCCACCGGCGTTGCGCCCGGAACGCCCAAGTTCCAGCGCGTCAAGGATGAGATGATCGTCACTCGTCTGGACGCGCGCCCCAAGAAAGTGGCTCCTGCGCCCGAACCGCTGCCGCCTCCGCCGCCCATGTCGGGATTTGTCCGCGGCTCGGGGATGCGGCAGGCCCGTTCATAAACGGTTCGCCCGGAGTCCTGAAACTTCATGCCGCCCGAAGCATCCTAAAAATGGAGGACTGCTCATGCAGCCGCGAATTGATTATTTGAAATCCGGCCGTGGTGTGGTTGAGGCCATGCTCGGTCTTGAGAAATACATTCGTCAGTCAGGTCTGGAGGAGTCGCTTCTTAATCTAATCCGGATGCGAGCCTCGCAAATCAATGGGTGCGCGTACTGTCTTGATATGCATTGGAAAGACGCACGCGCCCTGGGAGAAAGCGAGCAAAGGCTATACGGCCTGGATGCATGGGAGGAATCACCCTACTACACCGATCGCGAGCGCGCGGCTCTCGCCTGGACGGAAGCGCTGACGAAGGTCCGCGAGGGGCACGTATCGGATGAAGTGTATGAACGGGTACGACCTCACTTCACGGAAAAGGAACTGGCGGATTTGAGCCTGGCGATTACGTCGATCAATTCCTGGAACCGGCTGAACATTGCCGTGCGGACCGTGCCTGGAACGTATCAGCCCACCAAGGCACGTGAACACTCGAAAACGGCTTAGGGTGACTCAGCGGTAACCGCTGGCATTGACAAAGTGTCCGCATCTCGCGGGACGAATTGTCTCGCGACAGCATATCTACGAACACGGTAGACGCCTTACTACCTTCTTGCGCAACTCGGCGATGACGCGGGGTTTACTCCCTAGATCCTGATTGGCGAGCGACTTGCCCCAGGGAACCTCGTCACCGTGCTTACGACTCAGCCAGTATCGCTGTCTTCAATCGTCGTCTGGGCCGCGCTCGCCGTTCTGGCTGGATTCCTGCGAATCCGGCTGCGCGGATCAGCCATCCGTCTCTCGATGCGCTTCTGCGTCGTGCTGCTCTCCATGGCGGTGCTGAGTTGGCCTCTGACCGTGGCGATTGCCGGTCTGAGCGCGCTGGTGGAGAGCGCAGCGTGGACCAAGCCTCGTCCCGCCTGGAAGGAGACCGCACTTCACGGGGCGATCGCCGTGCTGGCAACGTCCGCCGCCTGCGCGACCTATCACGTTCCGGCCGGAGCGTCGTCGCCATTGCTGATGGTTCTGGCGGCGATCGTTTACTTTGTCGTAAGCAGCATCGCGCTGGCTAAGTTCAGCGCGCGAATCTGGAAGCAATCTTTCTTCTGGACCTTTCCGCATTACGTCGCAGGCGGGAGTGCGGCGGGCCTGCTGACGATTGCCGATCGCCACAACGGCTGGCAGATCACGCTGTTGATGGTCCCCATGTTGTACTGGATGGTCCACGCTTACAAGATGTACCTGGGGCGGATCGAACAGGAGCGCCGCGGCATGGAGGAGTTCAGCGCGCTTCATTTCCGTGTGATCGAGTCGCTGGCGGTGGCCATCGAGGGCCGCGATCCGGAGCGCCGCAAGCATAAGCGGAATGTGTGGAGCGATGCCCTCGAGATCGGCCGGCAGATGGGAGTGCCGGATTCGGACCTTCTGGCCCTGCGGACGGCGGCGTTGTTGCGCAACGTGGGTAAGCTGGCAGTGCCCGAACATATTCTTTCGAAGCCCGGCCCGTTGAGCAAAGCCGAGTTCGACAAAATGAAAATTCATCCGGCGGCCGGAGCCCAGATCGTGGAGCAAGCCAGGTTTCCGTACCCGGTGGCGCCGATCGTGCGGTCCAGTCACGAAAAGTGGGATGGCACCGGATATCCCGCCGGCCTTCGCGGCGAACAGATCCCGCTCGGCGCGCGCATTCTGGCGGCGGTGGATTGCCTGGACGCGCTGGTTTCCACCCGCGACTATCGCCGCGCTTACTCGCTGGACCAGGCGATCGAATATATGCGAGCAGAGGCCGGGAAAAGCTTCGATCCGAAGGTCGTCGAGATCCTGGCGAATTATTATTGTGAACTGGAACGCCGCGGCGACGAGCCGGCCGCCGCATTTCAGGCCGATGCCGGGATCTCTCCCGCCCTTTCTCCGATTGCCGCCGCGCGCCAGGAAGTGCAGCAACTGTTGGCGCTGGCGCAGGACCTGGGCAATTCTCTCAGCCTGGAGGAAACCTTCTTGGTGTTGTCGCAGCACGTGAAACAACTGTGCCCGCATGACACGCTGGCGGTCTATCTTCGCTGCGAAGATCGCCTGGAGGCGCAGTATGCCATAGGTCTGGACTGCCTGCAGGTAGGAGCGGCCGTGGTTCCGTGGGGCGAAGGGATTTGCGGCCGGGCCGCTGCCGCCGCGACGGCGCTGTTGAATGAAGATCCCTGGGACCATCCGGACCGCCCCAGCGTCGGCGGGGCCACATCGTTGCGGTCGGCCCTGGCGATTCCGCTGGAGGGATTCGGCGGCGTAGCGGGCGTCCTGTGCGTGTACGCGCGGGAAAAAGACGCATTCACCGAGGACCACTTGAGGATCCTCTCCGCGGCAGCCACCAAGGTTGCCGTGGCCGTCGAAAATGCTCTTAAGTATCGCCAGGTGGAGCGCTCCGCTGTAACCGACATGCTGACGGAGCTGCCCAACGCGCGATCGCTGTTCCTGCATCTGGATTCCGAAGTTTCGCGCGCCCAGCGCACGGATCAAACGATTGCGGTTCTGGTGTGCGATCTGGACGGATTCAAGCAGATCAATGACCGGTACGGACACCTGGAAGGCAATCGCGTGCTGCGGGCGGTGGCACGAGCCCTGCGGTCGCAATGCCGGGAATACGACACGGTGGCGCGGTTGGGGGGAGATGAATTCGTGCTGGTATTGCCCGGGCAGAAACCCCAGTCGGTCAACACCAAGGTGGAACAGTTGATTCGCGCGGTGGCGGAAGCGGGCTACGAGACGGTGCGCACGGCCTGCCTGGGAATCAGCGTGGGCGTGGCGTACTATCCCGCCGATGGAGAGGACGCCGAGGCGCTGCTGGCGGTGGCGGATCAGCGCATGTATCGCGAGAAGCAAGGGGGAGAGACCGCGAGAGGTGCGGGCGCTTCCGGCGTTGTGGTTTAGAGCGCGAAGAACGTCCACGACAAAACGAACCCAAGAAGTTCTTGAGTCCAAAGGGCCGGGCATTTTGAGGATGTGGGTTTCCTTCCCGTGGTCTGTACGCGCCGGTATGCGAGGCGGGTTTCAATTCAATATTTGTCGTCTGGACGGGTGAAAGAGGGGAGATGAATGGCGCAAGGCGCTGAAAGAAGCGGGGAAGAGATTGCTTAGAGATTAGTGATCGGTCGAGGCCGCCAACTCGGATGCCGATCAACCGCGACGTCCCGCAAGCTAGCGCTTAGCATTATCTGCAGCATTGCAAAAATACATCTGGCCGGACGTATTTATTTGGCCAAATGCCAGCATTGATGGTACTTCTTTGCAGAAGAGGAAATAACTATGCGTCGGAGTGGCCGCGTCGTAACCGAGTTCGAGGTACCACTGGCCATCGTTGCTCACCAATGTTCCGCCGCTGATGTGGAGTCCCGCGAGACCCGGAATAAAGCCACGTGCGGCACTTCGGAATGTAAATCCAACGCGCTCCTTCTCGGTAATTGGTACTCCCGCTGCGAAGGGATGCCAAACTCCCGCTCGCGGCCTAACTTCAAAGAGTAACTTGAACGATTGCGGAGGTGGATGGACTGTAACCACATACGGAGCTAACTCCATTCCGCGGAGAGCAAGTGGGCGATTTTCCGCCGCCGCTACAATCCGCTCCTTCCAGTCCGGGTCCGAAAGCTCCACGTATAGTCGCGTCCTTATTGCTGCGGGGATGAGCTCCCTATCTACGGACGCTGGAAAGAGTCCGATTACAGGAAAGTGCTGACCTCGTGATGAAAGCCTATGTTATCCAAATCTTCGCCAATGTCCACATTCTATCCTGCAACTCGCTCGGCTCAGAGGCTTCGGACCGCTCGGAGCCCGGCCAGAGCGCGCAGGGAGCGTTGCAGAGCCCGTCTGACACGCAGCCTGTAGTGAGAAGTTACCGAAAGGGACTATGATTCGAGGTTTCCATCTCGAGCCTGGTGGCGTTCGCGAAGCTTAGCGGGGCGCGGCTTCGACGATACTGACGGGAGAAGCTGTTGGCACGACGCGCGCCAGCCGGAATCCCGCTTTATCGAGCAGTGCGGCGTACTGCGCTTCGCTTCGTTCCTCTCCGCCCGGAATCGTTAGCATCGCCATGTCGAGCATTTTCCCGGGGTGCGGAGCGTCGCCGGGAGGAAGCACCATCTCCACCAGCAGCAGGCGGCCAGCGGGGCTCATCGCGCGCCGGCAATGGCCCAGGATGGTCAGGCACTGCTCCTGGTTCCAATCGTGGATGATGTGCGAAAGAACATAGGCGTCCGCTCCGGCGGGAACGCGGTCGAAGAACGACCCGGTTTCGATCTGGATGCGATCCGTCAGGCGACGTTGCGCGATGAAGGCCGGGGCGTCGTGCACGACGTGCGGAAGGTCGAAGAGGATGCCGCGCGGCGCGGGATGCTGGGCGAGGATGGTAGTCAGCAGATTCCCGGTTGATCCCCCCACGTCGGCGATGGTCTTGAAGATCGAGAAGTCGTACGCCGCGGCGACCGCGGGAGGTTCCATCCCGTGGATCCCCACCATGGTCTGGTTGAACAGCGATGCCTCCAACGGATGGTCCCCTAGCCAATCGAACAAGGGCACGCCGAGCGATTTCTGAAACCCGGTCTTCCCGGTCTGGACGGAATAGAGCATGTTGTCCAAGGAACGCGCCACCATCTCGCCTCCCATAATCAGGGCGGTCGCGTGGCTGGGCGTGCCGGATTTAAGCGCCGCACCCAAAGGTTGGAGAGCGAAACGATGCGATTGATCTTCGGTGAACAGCCCCAGGCTCGCCAGCGTCCGCATAACGCGGTAGAGCGAAGGTGCATGGGTCGAGGTGAGCGGCGCCAGTTCTTCCGCGGTCTTGGGACCGTCGGCCAAATAGTCGGGCAGTTTCAGCGTCGCCGTGAGATGGATCAGGCGAGATACAAATTGCGCCATGACCATTTCGACGATTTGAGCTTCGGGTGGTAAGGTATCGGCCTTTACGGCGGTTTCAGGCATAAGGACATTGTACACACGGACTGATAGGCTGGCTGTAATGAAAAGCTACCGGAAAGAACTATGGTTCGAGGTCCCCACGCGACGGGCGTTTATCAATATCACGCCGCAGGTGGAGACCTGCCTTAAAGAAAGCGGCGTACGCGAAGGGCTGGCGCTGGTGAACGCGATGCACATCACCGCCAGCGTGTTCATCAATGACGACGAGCGCGGCCTGCACCAGGATTACGAAAAGTGGCTGGAGGCGCTGGCTCCGCACGAGCCCACGTCGCAGTATCAGCACAATCGCACCGGGGAAGATAACGCCGACGCGCACATGAAGCGCCAGATCATGGGCCGCGAGGTGGTGGTGGCGATCACTGCAGGCAAGCTCGACTTCGGCCCGTGGGAACAGATCTTCTATGGCGAGTTCGATGGCCGCAGGCGCAAGCGCGCGCTGGTGAAAATCGTCGGTGAGTGAGTGGTAGGATCAAGCGAAATGCGCGCTCCATTACTGTCGCGGCTCGGAATCGTTGTGCTGGTATGCGCGTCGGCCCGGGCGCAGACCGTAGCGCAAGCGCAGGCGGCGATCGATAAGCAGGATTATCCGGCGGCCCTCGCGATCCTTCGCCCTTTGGCGGAGCAGAGAAATGCCGAAGCCGACTACACGCTGGGCGTGATGTACTGGGATGGCCGCCAAGGCGTCCCGCAGAATTATAGCGACGCCTTCAACTGGTTCCGCAAGGCTGCCACGCTGGGTTTCGCCGAGGCCCAGTATCGGGTGGCGCAGATGTCCTTTATCGCGCAGGGCGTTCCACAAAATTACGCGGAAGCCGCGAGCTGGTATCGCAAGGCCGCGGACCAGGGGCTGGCGAAAGCGCAGTACAACCTGGGAACCATGTACATGTTCGGCCAGGGCGTCGCGCAGGATTACGCGGAAGGCGCGAGTTGGTTTCGCAAGGCGGCCGAACAGGGTTTCGCCGCGGCGCAGCACAATCTCGGCATTGCGTATCGCGAAGGCCAGGGAGTCGCGCAAGACTACGCGCAGGCTTTCGCGTGGTTCCAGAAGGCTGCCGAGCAGGGCCATGCCGAAGCCCAGTTCAACGTCGGATTCGCGTACGCGAGCGGTCAGGGTGTTTCAAAGGACCTGGCGGAAGCGGCCAAGTGGTATCGCAAGTCGGCGGATCTGGAGTTTTCGCCGGCGCAGCTCAATCTGGGGGAACTCTACGTTCGCGGGGAAGGCGTGCCGCGCGATACGGCGCAGGCGGTGGAGTGGTTTCAGAAAGCGGCGGAACAGGGATTATCGCAGGGGCAGGATGCGCTTCGAAGCGTGGCGGATGCGCGCGACGCGGGGGCGCAAAACGCGCTCGGGCTGACGTATGAGAACGGATGGGGGACCATCCAGATCGACGCCGAGGCGGTGCGATGGTACCGGCAGGCTGCCGACCAGGGCTACGCTCCGGCGCAGTTCAACCTGGGCCGGATGTACGCGGCGGGCCGGGGCGTGCTGAAGAATGAAGCCGAGGCGTTGAAGTGGTTCGGTCTGGCTGCGGAGCAGGGCGATGTGGACGCGCGGGCCAAAATCAAGGCGGCCGTGGATGCACAGAGGAGTCAGCAATGAGGAAATTGGGGATCTTTGCCGCGGGAATCGTGCTGGCGGGACAATCGCTGTCCGCGAAAATATCGCTCAAGACCGACGAGATCGCCGGCGTGACCTTGTACTACAAGGTGATCACGCCGAACGACTACGATCCAGCCAAGGAGTATCCGGCGGTGATCGCGTTTCCGGGCGGCGGGCAGACCATGCCGATGGTGGACGGCATGATCGCACGAAATCTGTCCCTGCAGACGCAGAAGCGCGGCTACATCGTGGTGGTCTGTTCGGCACCGGCGCCGGGATTGTTTTATGAGGGCGGGGCAGTGGTGTTCCCGGCGTTCCTCGACAAGCTTCTTGCGGATTACAAGATTCGAGGCGGAAAGTTTCACATCGCAGGGATTTCGAACGGCGGGCTGAGCGCGTTTCACATCGCGGCATCGTACCCGAAGTATTTTTTGTCGGTGACGGGATTTCCGGGATACTTGTTGGATGCCACGAGTGAGCGCGTTGGCGCTTTACGTGACATGTGCCTCAATATGCACGTCGGCGAGCTGGATCGCGGCTGGCTCGACACCATGCAGCATCAGTCGATTCTGTTCCGCAATAAGGGAATGAAGGTGCGGTTCACGATCGAAAGGGACCAGGGCCACGTGATGACCACGCTCGAAGGCGCGGGCGCGGCCCGGTTATTCGATCAGTTCGATGAAGCAGCGAAGGGCTGCGGGAAGTAAGAATCGCGTCTACTCCACCGCGTACACCCAGATGCTGCCGCCTTCCGGAACCTCCGGATACTCTCCCGGGAACGCGCTGTTGAGCGTCGCTTGCATCCCACGGGAGTCGCCGCCCCAACCGGAGAGCACCGCCACGTACTGTTTTCCGTCGATGGTGAAGGTCGTCGGCGGCGCGAGGATTCCCGAGCTGGTTGGGGACTCCCACAGGAGTTTGCCGCTGGTCGCGTCGAAGGCGTGGAATTTACGATCGTTCGTGCCGCCGGTGAACACCAGACCGCCAGCCGTGGCGAGCATGGCTCCCCAGTTCGGCGATTTCGCGTAGTTGTGGGTCCACACCTTCTGGCCGGTGTCCACGTTCCATGCCTGCACTTCGCCGAAGTGATCGGCGCCGGGATTGATCGGCGAAGGAGCGTTCCGGACCTGGGTGGTACCCGTATAGTTCCGGCCCGGCGTGTAGGTCACTTCCTCCGCGCCCATGGAGGTGCCGCAGAGGTTGTTGTTCGCGGGAATGTAGATCATCCGCGTCTTGGGGCTGAAGGCGATGGGAGGCCAGTTCTTGCCGCCGTGCAGGTTCGGGCAGAAATCGGCGGCCTTGCCGGTGCCGGGCTTGTGCGCGGGATCGACGTTCGGACGGCCGGTCTCGGGATCCAGCGACTTGAAAACGTTCTGGTGCACGAAAGGCTTGCCTTCCACGAATTTCATGCGCCCGTCGCGCCCCACCACGCTGCGATCGATGAACCACAGATAGCCGTCGCGAGCGACATCGATCAGGCCCTTGATGGTCCGGCCGTTGCGCTGGAAATCCACCAGGATCGGCGGCGAAACCTCATCCCAATCCCAGGAATCGTTGGGATGGTATTGGTAGTGCGCCTTGATCTTCCCGGTGGCCACGTCCAGGGCGATGGTCGAGGAGGTGTAGAGATTGTCGCCGGGCCTCCTGTCGCCCATCCAGGGACCGCCGTTGCCGACGCCCCAGTACGCCGTATTCGTATCCGGATCGTAATTGCCGGTGACCCAGACAGAGCCGCCGCCGTTTTTCCACTGATCGCCCTTGGGCCAGGTTTCGCTGCCGGGTTCGCCGGGAGCAGGAATGGTGTACGTGCGCCACTGCTCCTTGCCGGTTTCCGGATCGAATGCCGCGACAAATCCGCGGATTCCAAACTCTCCGCCCGACGCTCCGACCATAATCTTTCCACCAGCGATCAGCGGAGCAAGTGAAATGTAGTAGCCCGATTTGTTGTCGGCGACTTCGGTGGTCCAGACTTCGCGCCCGGTTTTCGCGTCCAGAGCCACCAGGACTGCCTCGCCCGCGGCGAAGTAAACGCGATCGCCCAGCAGCGCCACTCCACGGCTGGTATCGTGCGGAACAGCCGAGCCGGTGGGACGCGGCCTCCGATAGCGCCACAGTACGTTCCCGCTCTTGGCGTCGATGGCGATCACCTGATTGTTGGGCGTGGAGACGAACATCACGCCGTTGTTGACCAGCGGCGCGGCTTCGTGAACCTTCGGCTCGCCGGTGGCGAAAATCCAGACGGGCTTCAGCCTCGCAACATTCGCCGGCGTGATCTGATCGAGCGGGCTGTAGCCCCAGCCGTCGTAAGTGCGGCGGATCATGAGCCAGTTGCTGTCTTCTGGCCTCTTGAGACGAGCTTCCGTCACGGGCTGATAATTCTGCAGAATGGCCGGCATCGGCGGGGGCGGCGCGCCGCCGCGTCCTTGGGCAAATACCGCGATCGAGATCGAGGCGAGCGCAACCGCGCCCGCAACAGGCAACATGGTCCTCATGGTCAGCATTAAACAGGGCTCCGGTCGTTTATCATACACGATGTTGGGATATACTGACTCCGCTATGGCACACTTACTTCGTCGTCGCGAGGCGCTGGGGATTCTGGGCGCGGGTGCGTTCGCACTACGCCAGGCTAGGGCCGCGGATGCGGCGCTACGCGTCACCGCGCTCGATCACGTGGAGTTTCTGGTGTCGGACGTGGAGAAGTCGGCCGCGTTCTATGCGCGAGTCTTTGGCATAAGTGGCGGCAATACGGTGCTGAAGAACAACAAGACCACGCGCCGTTACGTGAAGCTGGGCCCGAGCTACATCGCGATGGACCGGAACGCGCAGGGGGCGGTACGCGTGGATCATTTCTGCGCCGGGATTCCGGGGTTCCAGGTGGCCAGCGTACACAATTATCTGGACGGGAAGGGCATCGCCTATCGCGATTTTCCCAGCGGCAAGGACCTGGCCGTGTCCGATCCGGACGGCACGCGGCTTCAGCTTGCGACCGACAACGGCTGGGCGCAGTTGCTGGGCGGCACGGCGTCACCCGAGACGATTTCGATCGGCGGTGAGGCGATTTTCCGTCCCACTGGGATCGAGCACATTCTGCTGAACGTGACGGATCCCGAGAAATCGGCGGCGTTCTACGAGAAGATTCTGGGTCCGGTGACGCAGCGCAACAACAACCGGATCTGGTTCCAGGTGGGAACCGGGCGGATCGGTCTGCTGAAGACGCCGGCGGGCGAGAAGGCCGGCGTGAATCACTACTGTGTCGCGGTCGAGAAGTTCGACTATGACACCGTCGTCAAAAAGCTACAGCAGGCGGGCGTGAAGCTGGACACGCCGGAGATCGCGGGTGCCCCCGACCTGCGCGATCCGGATGGATATCGCGTGCAGGTGATGGGTCCGCGAGGGTAGTAACTATTTCTTCACGCTCTTCATCCACTTCAGGATCGGAGCGGTGACGGTAGTGTCGGCAGTGTTGGGCGAGAACACCTCCGACATGTGGCTGTGATCCTTAAACACCATCACCGTCGGACAATTCTTCACCATGCAGAGCTGGTCCTTGAGGATGTTGTGAAACTCAGCCACCCCGGGGATATCAAGCTCGCCAGAACCCAGGAAGAACGGAATATTGACTTTGAGTATCCCTGGCAGATTCGATCGTGCAAGCTGTGTAGCCGGATCGAGCGGCGCTCGTCCGAATCCCTTGCCCTTGCCGCCTTGCGGAGGACCGCCTTTCGGGGGACCGCCGGGTCCGCCACGTCCGGGCACAGTGACCGGCGCAATGTTAAAACCTGGGGTGCCCATCAGCACAACGCCTTTCAGGCCGACGCCCTTGGGTCCATATAGTTCGGGATGGCCGACGTAGGTAGAAACCGGTCCGGTGCCGGCCGAATGCGCCCAGATGAACACGCGATTCGGATTGCCCTTGTATTTGGAGATGTTCTGCTGGACCCACTCGATCGCGCGTCCGATGTCCTTGGCGGTCTCGTCCCATTCCAAGCCCTGGCCGCCGCGGCGCTGGACGTTCACGCTGGTCATGCCGTTCTTCACGGCCCATAACATGATGTTGTCGTAGAAGGCGTCGCCGCCGGGCACGGGCTCAATCTTGTTACCTGCGCCGCCCGACACGTAAATCAGGACCGGACGCGATCCGCCGCCTTTTTCAGGCGAGAAGACGTCGAGCACGGTGCGGTCGTTGTCGAAGTACTTGATATCGCGCTCGACTTTGACGCCGGGGTAGGGAGGCGTGGGTTGGAGAGGCCGGTACAGTTTGGCCGTGCCGGCGGGATTGACGACCCGTCCCATTTCCTTGAGTTGCGTGGCGATGCCGGGAGGCACTGCGGCGTAGGTTGCGGCCGCCAGGAAGAACGTGAGCAGGAGTGAATGAATACGCATGACGGAAGCCGAGTTTATCACAGGCAGCTATCAGCAGCGGTTCCTAGCGGACGGGCCGGATCAGAACGGTTGTCCGGCAACTGCCTCCGCCACTGCCGTACACGCGCGGCGAAAGATCCTTATTGAGAGAGATGCGCACCTCTTGCAGTTCCGCGTCGGGATAGCAGGAGACGCGAAACGCGCCTCTGGGGAAATTCGGATTGGCCGCGGCCATTTTGGCCTCGATTTCCTGGGGATTGAACCGCAACTGCCTGGCCGGCGCAGCCAGATCGTTGGGAATCCTGACCATATCGCGCGCCCGGCGGACGAAGGTGAAATAAACTTCCGCGGTCAATCCGGTGCAAGTGCCGTGCGTGGCCCATTCGTGCTGGATCAGCGATTCCGTGGGAATGTAGGGCAGCGTTGTACGCACGATGTCCTGCGCAACCGGCCTCGCCGGTCCACAATTCTCCGGGCCGCGGCCACCTTCTACCTGGGGCCAAAGTCCATGGACGACGAATCCGATGTGGCGGCCCGTGCCGCACTCGCGAGGATCCTTGTTGCCGGTGGGCTGGGCGCAGAAATCGGGAGCGTAGGAGAGCGAGAGCAGATAGTAGGAGAAGGCGGTGCCGGTCTGCTGCCTCTTCTTATGCGATCGCGCGGGCGCGACGGCCGCAAGGAGGCATATCAAGATACCCGGCAGGATTATTTTTGTCGGCAGCACTAACAGCCATCTTACAATCGATCTCGTTACAATCGATCGATGCTCCTCCTCTGCCCCGTCCACGGCTGCCACCTGGCGTTGACGCGCGAGGCGAAACGAGTGGCTTGCGCGCGGGGGCATTCGTTCGACATCGCGCGCAGCGGCTACATCAACCTGCTCCAGCCGCAGGAACGGCGATCCAAGAATCCGGGCGACACCGCCGATGCAGTGGCCGCGCGACGGCGATTGCACGATCGCGGCCTGACGGAGCCTTTGTTGAGCGGTATCGCCGGGATGATTCACGCGGTCCCGAGCGATGTCGTTCTCGATGCCGGTTGCGGCGATGGGTTCTACCTGGGCAGCCTCGCGCGGCAGGCTGGTTTCGATGCCCACGGCGTCGATATCTCGATTCCTGCGGTGGATGCGGCGGCGAAGCGATATCCCGAATGCGAATGGATTGTCACGAACGCCGATCGGTTCGTGCCGTATGCCGACCGCTCGTTCTCCATCGTGCTGTCGATCACGGGGCGGATGAATGCGGGCGAATTCCGGCGGGTTCTGCGCGATGACGGACGATTGCTGGTCGCGCTGGCTGCGCCGGACGATCTTATCGAGCTGCGCGGAGTCGGGCGTGATCGAGTGGACCGGACCGTCGAGACCTTTGCGAAAGAGTTCACGCTAGTCGAGCGGAGGCAGGTCACGACCGTCGCCGATCTGGATGTGGCCGCGGTCCAGGACGTTCTGCTCTCGATTTATCGGCCCATGCGGGCGCAGCCGGCCGAAGCGATGCGGGTGACGTTCAGCTTGGATCTGCTGCTGTTTCGGCCGCGTTAGACTGGGCAAGTGGAACGAAAGATCTTCTGGCTCCTGTTCGCGGTCCTGGGTACGATCGCGGATTTCGTTCTCCCGTTCTGGTGGGGATTGCTATCGACCATTCCAATCTTCGCGGTCAGCTGGTGGGTCGCTTATCGCAGCGATTGGTTCTAGGCTCACTCGAGAATATTCGCCTCGAAGTCCACCACCTCATCGCCCTCGAAGGAATAGCGGATCTGGATGGGGTGGCAGCATACCTCGCAATCCTCGACGTAGGTTTGACTCTTCACCGCCGGATCGAGGACCATCGAGATCTCCTGCCAGCAGTACGGACACGAGAAGAAGTGTTCCATATGACTTGTAAGAAGTGCAGAATTCCTATGAAAGAGCTCAAAGGGCACATCTACCACAAGAAGAGAAAGTGGAAGTGCCCGAAGTGCGGCAAGGTCCGCATGCAAGCGCAGAAATAACCTATTCAGCGCCGAACGCCAGCAGCACGTTGCCGGGCATTCCGTTGCCCGTGCCGATGTATCCCGAGCCGACGTACAGCATGCCGCCGACGATTACGGGGCCGGGGTCGCCTAACGATCCGCCTTTCGCCTGGACGCCGTTGACCGTCTTGTATTCCTGCGCGGTGTTGTATTCCCAAAGCGAGTGACCGTCGACGGTGGAGAGCGCATGGAGAACGCCGTCCCAGCCGCCCGAGAACACGACACCAGGGATCGCGGTGACGGCAGCGGTCTGCCCGCGCCTGGGACGCCGGCCCGGTTCTGCCGGTGCGGGATCGAGCTTCGTGAACCAGGATTTCTTGCCGTCCGCGAGATTCAGCGCTGCCACACCGCCGGATTGCAGCGAATAGTAGACGTTCTGGTCGTCCGCGGCGCCGCCCCACATGATCTGTCCGCCTGCTCCCACAGGTCCATCCGCGAGGTCGACTTTCCACAGCAGCGCACCTTTTTTATCCGGGTCAATGGCGACCACTCCGCCGCCTTTGTGGGCCGCGATCAAAACGCGCTTGCCATTCGGCAACGTCTTCAAGATTGGTGAATTGGCGAAATCCCAATCGGGCCCAGGCTTTTCGGGGCACTGCTCGCCCCTACGTGGACCGTTGCAGCCCTGTGGCGATGCATCGTTCTCGACGCCTTGATACCACCACAACATCTTCCCGGTCTTCATATCGAAGGCGACGATCGCGTCGGAGGTTTTCGCGGCAGGCTCGGTGAAAGCGTTACCCGTCGACACGTAGATCGCCTTCGATTTGGTGTCGATGGTGGGAGCGCTCCAAATCGATGCGCCCGCGGGAGCCCAGAGCTGCGTGCCGATCGAGTTTATCTTCGTGGGCTTCGGCTCTTCGGGAATGGTGTAACTCTTCCAGATCACCTTGCCGGTGTTTGCATCCACGGCAGACAGGCTACCGCGATAGATGCAGCAAGGATAGTGCGGATCGCCGGAGGCCACCTCTTCCGAACCCGCGACGCCGACATACAGGCGGCCGTCATGGAGGACGGGCGATCCGGTGATGTGCGACAAGACGCGCTGGTCCAGGTTTCTCTTCCACAGCAGCTCGCCGGTGTGGGCATCGACGGCGTAGACGTTCGCTTTGCGATCTCCGAAGTACGTGGCGTACTTGGTGCTGCCGTGGCCGCTGATCGGACCCACGACCATGGCGGTCCTGACCTGAGCTTCCGCCTGGAACGACCAGTACACGCAGCCTGAGGCGGCGTCGAGCGAATAGATGAAGCTGTTGTCGTCGCCAATGAACACGCGCCCATTGACGATGGTCGGCTGGCCGTAGGTCTCGGCGCCATTGGGGAGGCCGAACGCCCACTTGAGCTTCAGCTTCGAGACCTGATCCGGCGTTAATCCGGCGGCTTTGGCGGGCTGGAAGCGAGTGTTCATGAGGTCGTTACCCCATCCGTCCCAGGAGACGCCCGCGGACGGATTGCCGAGCTGCGGATTTGCGGCGCAGTGGTTGGTCATGCTCTTGCTGTCGCCCGACTCGGTGGTTCCGAGCGGACGGCCGCCAAAGAACTCGGCCAACAGGCGCTTCTGACCATCGCTGAGGTTCTTGGCCTGCTGCGCCATTTTGCCAGTGGTCAGCGCGAGGTAAATCGATTCCGGGGACATCTGCGCGAGAGTGTCGGTGCTGGGGGCGTTGTTCTCACGAAGAACGTTCGGATCGGCGCTCGACATGGTGTTTTTGTGGCAGCTCGCGCAGTTGTTGTTGAAGATCGGCTGGGCGGCCATGCGCGCGGCGGGGCCTTGCGTCGGCAGCGGGCCTTGCTTGTCTTGCTGTTTAGGCTGTGCGTGGAGGCAAGTCAGGGTGAAGAGAACGGATAGGGCGAGTCGTTGGAACATCGTTGCCATTCTAGCCTTTTACGAAACTGGAGGAGATCATATCCGCCTGGCGGACGCAATTTAGGCGCCGCAGTAACGCTACTTGCGGGCCGGCACAGGCAGCGTCTCGGGTTCCTTACCCGGCGTGTCTGCACGATTCTGGCGGGCCACGGCATCCTTGGGATCGATCGCCAGCGCCTGGTTGAACATTTCGGCCGCTTGGTCGCGCTTGCCTTGGCGCAGATACAACCGTCCTAACTCGTCCCGGACCTGAGCGTCGCGAGGGAACTGCTTGACGATCTGACCGAAGGTCGAGATCGCTTCGTCGTATTGTCCACCCCGGACCAGCGCACGCGCCAGGTTGTAGCGCGCGGTGCCGTAATCCGGCCGCGCCTTGAGAGCCGCGCGGAACTGCTCAATCGCCTCGGTGTTGCGGCCCACTGCGACGAATGCCGAGCCCAGCAGGTTGCGAGCGTCCGGATCGTCCGATTGGATGCGAACCGCCGCCTCGATCATCGGCAATGCATCGGCCGGATCCAGCCGTGCCAGCCTCAACGCGCCCGCTTTGTAATGAGCCGCGAAGTCGTCAGGATATTTTTCGAGGCGGTGAAGCATCAGGGCTTCCTCAAGTTCCATGCGCCGGTCACCTCTTGCGGTTTGCCCATCGGGCTTGGGTAACACCTGAAGCCAGAGGGCCCCCGTGGATGTGTCGTCGTGATATCGCATCGAAATCACGGACCCGCGGGGGAGGAAAATAGGCTGCCGATAGTGGTACGCACCTTCCGAATTCGGATTCCAATCGGGAATTCGGATCAGCCATTTGCGCTGGCCGTTGGGCAGCGTCGCGTAGCCTTCGAGCAAATGTCCGAGACCGGACGCAAGCGGATAAACGGCGAGCACGTCCATGTCCATCGGAAGGCGGAAATCGTCAGACACGGCGCCCGCCTGATCGAGATCGATGAGCATGGGGAACTTCTCCTGCGGGTCGTCTGTGAAGTAGAGACCGATGGAGGGCCGCACCTGCTCGGGCTTACCGGTGGGGCGCAGGTGAGCGTTGAGTACCAGATCATTGCCCGGATCGAGGCGCCATGCCAGGCCTTCGGGCTCCACGTACGGAGTGCCGCCTGGCTTCCAAAACAGGAAATGCCCATCATCCGGTTCAGACAGAGGGCGATCGATCACGACATCCATCCCGGGGAAACCTTTCCCCGGCGCAATCTCCTGGCGGCGTGCCGAACGCGCGCGATCCACATACAGATTCGCGTGATGCACCATGCGCTTGTCGCCGGGGCGGATCTCGATGGCGCGAACATAGCGCATGCTCTTCATGGCGACTGGTCCGAGGGAAGCCGGAAAGATGAAGTTCCAATCGACGTCGGGGCCCGAAGCCGGCAGGGTATACGCGCTCTGCGCTTCCAGGATCATGTCGGGAGGCCCGAGCTGCCAGCCCTCGGTGAATTTCGGCAGCGCCGGAATCTCGGATGGGTTCCCCTCCGGCGCGCCCTGTGCGACCCAGTCGGCGATCACATGAATCTGAGCGTCGCTGAGCCGGCGCTCGCCCAAGAAATCTCCATAGCCGGCTTCGGGAGCCCAAGGCGGCATGGATCGGCGGCTGGTGACATCCGCGATCTGTTTGGCGTGCTGCTTGACGTCTTCGTAGCGGAGCAGCGAAAACGGTCCAGCTTCGCCGGGGCGATGGCACGGAGCGCAGTTCTGATAGACGATCGGCGCGATATCGTGCGCGAAAGTCGGGGGCGGTGCGGCGTAGGCGGAGGCGGCAAGGAGAACTCCGAATGCCACCGCGAACCTCATAACTCCTAGGCTACACCTTCGTTTTCAACCACTCATGGATAACAGCGAAGACTTCGTGGTTATTCTTTTCCATCAGCATCAGGTTGCCGTTGCCATAGATGCCGTAGTCGCGCAGGCGCAGCATTTCGGCGGTGCAGCCGACCTGCTTGAGGAAAGCGACATTCGATACGGGCGATCCGCCGCCGCCGAATTCGCTGGTCACCCAGGTGATCGGAATGCCTTGCAGGTTTTTCCACTTGTGCGCGGGCTCGGCTTGCAGTTGGTAGGGCGACACCACTGGACGAGGGGAATCGGGCGGCTCGGTCTGATCTCGTAAGCGGAACTGCGAAAGGTCGGTGACGGGCGGATCGTAGGTCATAGGGCTCGCGGTCAAGCCCCAGCGAAGCTGCCGGGCGAAGGGATTGCCGTTGATCTCCATGGCGACGATGGCCTTGACCAGATTCGGACGGCGGTCGGCGACGCCCCATGCGAAAAATCCGCCGAACGCGTGAACAAAGAGGATGCACGGACCGATTTTGTCCAGCAGTTCCGCGCCGCCTGGCCAGACCAGGTCGCTATGGAACGCTTCGTCGCTGACGTTGCCCTGTTCGCAGGCCATGAACTGGTCGATCAGGGGATCGTTCATGCCGCCGGGTCCAGGCCACTGGGCGGTGTTGAACACGGCGGTGCTCCCAATGAGTCCTTCGAAGGCAGGAACGTTGGGCAGATGGCTGGGACCCAGGGCGTCGGGATGATACGGCGACCGGCCGTAACTGGGCCGATCGAGCCAGTAGACGCTATAACCGTTCTGGACGAAGTAGTGCACCCAACCGGGGCGGCCGCCGATGCCCATCATGTGCGTGCCCTGTCCGCCGCCGCCGTGGACCATGACGACGGGCAGCGCGTGGAGTTTCCTCTCCGGGATCATGTATTGCACGAACATCTGCCCCTGAGCAATTGTCCCGTAAGGCATCTGCTTGCGCTTTATGCCCACCCAGAAGCCTCCCTGATCGGCCAGCTTCATGCCGGTGGATTCGCGATTGGGATGGGGATCCGCGGCAATGGCAGGAGCCTCGGGGAAGGTGCGATCGAGCCACGCTAAAACCGTGGCAAAGGATGCTGGTTCCCGGCTGCTTGCGGTGGTGGACACTTTAAACGCAGTACCCGCGGGCGGGGCGACGGTGACGACTCCTTTGACCAGCGCCGGGCGCTCTTCGGAGGTTACCCGTGCAAACACTGCGCCGTCGCCATCGGTGACCAGGATTGCCGGACCGATATCGTCGAGCAGCATCGCGCCACGTGTGCGCCAGACGGTCTGCGTGGTTCCGAAGGGGGCCATCGGCTGGCCCAAGGGTGCGACGGCCTGGGCGACTCGTGGATCCGATACAGGCAGGTTCATCGCCCGGCTGACCGCTTCGAACGTGGGAGCTTGCGGATTGAACGCGCCATGCACGAACGGCTGATAAGGATTGCGACCCTGACCCGGCCGGTCGAGCACGTACACTTTGTAGCCCTGCTCCAGAAATAGCGTCGCCCAGCCACGGCTGCCGTCGGGATTGCTGAACCAGTCCGAGCCTTGGCCGAATCCGCCATGAATCAGCACGACCGGATACGGGTGGCGAACCTGCGCGGGGATCCAGTGTTCGACGTACATCTGCATCCCGTTGCAGACCGTTCCGCGGGCGAGCAAAGCATGCTCGACGCCGTACCAGTGGTAGGACCACTCGGCGATATCGAGCGGGGGGCTAGGATTACCGGTAGTCTGCGCGTCGAGCGCCGTGGCGGCCGCCAGCGCTCCGGCCATGAGCGCGCCCATTTCGCGGCGGGTCATGCGCGCAAGTACTTGTTGAAGTGATCCAGCGTGCGCTGCCAGGACAGCTCGGCGGCGGCCTTGTCGTAACGCGGCGTCGTGTCGTTATGGAAGCCGTGCTGGCAGCCCTGATAGATGTACGCCGCATAGGTCACCCCGGCTGCTTTCAAGGCCGTTTCATAGGCGGGCCATCCGCCGGTGATGCGCGCGTCTTCGGACGCGTAATGGAGCACGAGCGGCGCTTTGATATGGGCCACGTCTTCGGCTTTAGGCTGCGCGCCATAATACGGAACGCCGGCGGCCAGATCTGCGCCCATCTTCACCGCGAGCGTGTTGACCACGCCGCCCCCATAGCAGAATCCGACCGTTCCAATCTTGCCCGTGCAATCGGAACGCGCCTTGAGCCAGCGGGCCGAGGCGTGGAAATCCTCGCCCATCTTCTGCCCGTCGACTTTGCGGAAGTTCGCCGCGCTGGTCTCCTCGCTGCCCGTATAGCCACCCACGCTGGTGAGACCGTCCGGAGCGAACGCCATGAAATTCGCGGTGCCTAAACGCCGGGCTACGTCTTCGATATATGGGTTCAGGCCGCGGTTCTCGTGGACCACGAGCACGCCGGGAAGTTTTCCAGTCGCGTTCGCGGGACGAACGAAGTAGCCCTTGATGCTGCCGTTGCCCTGGGGCGACGGGACGGTGAGATATTCGGCCTTGATGCGATTGTCGTTTTTGGGGACCTGCTGCGCAAAGGCGTAATTGGGCCGCAGACTTTCCCAGATCGCGACGGCAGTGACGCCGCCGACGGCGAACTTCTGCGCGCCGTCCAGAAAGGCGCGGCGGTCGATATCGCCGTGGACGTATTTGTCGAAGAGATTGAGCAACTCCTGCGGATAGTCGGACGCTTTTTTTCGTTCCTGGTTTGGTTCCATGGGATGTGAGGGTGGCTCCTTTCCTGCGGCAAAGGATATCACATCAAGGTGTGCGGTTTGCCTCGATTCTACTTCTTAAAATTCGTCAGATCTTTCACCTGCTCCATCCAGTTGTAGACGATGGGGCAGTACGTGGCGCGGTCGACGTAGGCCCACATCTTGTGCTGGATCGAGCCCATGCCGCGCAGCAAATGCGGGAATCCTTCGCAGGTCTTGGGACGGAATTCGTAGATGGTGCAGTCGTTGCCATCGAGAAACACGCAGCCGGCCTCCTCGGTGCGTTTGAGGATCAGCTCGCCATCGGTTCCGGTTTGGGTGTACTGTTCCAGGAACTGCTTGCGGGAAATTCCCAGGTTCTTCGACAGGCTGACGACGTCCTTTTCGTAGATCTCGGCTTCGGTCACGCGGCAGCACTCGGCGCACTCGCGGCAGTCGATGGCTGCCTGGACCTCCTTCGCGGCGGCACGGAACTGGCGCTCGACAAAGTTGTGGGACTTGATCCAGCGGCGGAACTTCTCATTCTCGCCGCGCTTCTTTTCGCCCAGGCGGCTGATCTGGATCAGGTCTGTTATCACTGGAACCATGATCGCGCACAACGCCGCAGTCCCGATACAATCGATACAGAATGAGCGACCGCCTTTATTTGTCCTGCTGGGTGCGGGGATTCTCCGATTCCAACCTTTTGCGGCATTTCGGAAAGATGCTGGAGGTGTTTCCGTTCTCGAAACTCGCCAAGACCGGCCCGGTGGTGCGGGTCTATGCGATCTCCTACGTCGAGCCGTCCGTTTTCGAACGTGTGTTCGATCCGGGCGCGCTGGTGGCGGACATGATCGCTTCGGCGCGCGATTTCGTTCAACCCGATTGCTGTGTGGAAATCGAGGCGGCCTGGGATTTGTGGCAGCACCACGACGACTGGAAGCTGTGGCCCGCGGCGGTCACGCTTTCCTGTTACGGTTCGGAATTTGAGCACAAGACCGGCGAGCACGACGACGACGACAATCTGCGCATCGATTTCGGACTGGATTCCAAGTTTCTGCCGTCGGAAGATATCGAGGGGTCGCTGCGGATTCAGCAGTCGAACCTGCGGAGCCTGCTGTATCTGGTCAGCGAGATCGAGAAAGCGTTGCCGGTCGAACGGCGGCTGCTGTGGTCGGAGAGCGGAGCCAATTTCGCCCAGATCGTGGAGGAAGCGATCGAGAAGTTTGGCGCGGGTTAAGAAATCAGCGCCGTAGACAGCGCGCCGAGAGTGGCGCCGAGTGCCGCGCCCGCCAGTACGTCGCTTAGGAAGTGCATCCCCAGGACCACGCGCGATACCGCGATGCTGATCGCGCAGAACAGCAATCCGGGCAACATTTCTGGATAAAAGCCTGTGAGCGCAGCCGTGACCGCGAAGGCCGTGATGGTGTGGCCCGAGGGAAACGAAAATTGGTCGGGCGGCAGCAGCTCCGCCCAGCAGTGTGGTTCGAGCCCGCACGGGCGTCCACGCCGGAAGGCGTGTTTCAACGTGATAAACAGGGCGATGCCCGCCGCGACTGCCAGAGTGGCTGCCAGGAGCGCGTGAAACCGTTGCGGCCCGCCGTAGAGCGCCACGGCCAGACCCAGCGCGTACCACAGCCCGCCATCGCCGCCGCGCGTCGAGGCCAGCATCCACATCCGCAGCCAGCGGGGGGGCCGCCAGTGGTTCACCCGAACCATCAGCCGGTAATCGCGGGACGCGACCCAAGACAGGGTGATCTGAAGAACCGCCATAATACACACATACCCGGATGGCGTTACATCCCCGTGACGCGGCGATAAAACATTTGTGACAAAAGTTGATTTTTTATACTTCGATGCCGGTGGAGGACACCGCGCCGCCGCGACCGCGCTGAAAGCGGTTATAGACGAACAGAAGCGGCCTTGGGACGTCCGGTTGGTCAACTTACAGGAGATTCTCGGTCCCCTGGATGTGTTTCGCAAAATTACCGGACTGGAACTGCAGGAGATCTACAACCAGATGCTGGCGCGGGGCTGGACGTTAGGGTCGGCGCAGGGGTTGAAGTTCATGCACGGCGTCATCCGGCTGTATCACCGGCCGGCAGTACGGATGCTCGAGAAGTACTGGGCGACGGCAGGACCGGACCTGGTGGTGTCGCTGGTGCCGAACTTCAATTGGGCCATGCGCGAGAGCCTGAAAAACGCGCTGCCCGCGGTTCCTTACGTGACGATCCTCACCGACATCGCCGACTATCCGCCGCACTTCTGGATGGAGAAGCAGGAGCAGTATCTGATTTGCGGCAGCGACAAGGCTGTGGCGCAGGCGCACGCGCTGGGCTATACCGACGACCGGATTTTCCGCGCGTCGGGGATGATCCTGCGGCCGGGGTTCTATCAGCCGGTGACTGTCGATCGTGTCGCAGAGCGCAAGAGACTGGGTTTGGAGCCGGATCGTCCCACGGGTCTGGTGCTCTTCGGAGGGCAAGGCTCGAAGGTGATGCTGGAGATCGCCGAGCGGCTTGTCGACACGCAGTTGATTTTGATTTGCGGAAAAAATGCCGGGCTCGCGGAGCGGCTCCGCGCGCTGCCGGCGAAGGCACCCCGCTTCGTCGAGGAATTCACATCGGAGATCCCGTATTACATGAGCCTGGCCGACTTCTTCATCGGCAAGCCGGGGCCGGGAAGCATCAGCGAGGCGGTTGCGATGGGCCTGCCGGTAATCGTCGAGCGCAATATGTGGACGCTGCCGCAGGAGCGCTATAACGCCGATTGGGTTCTGGAGCGAAACGCGGGTTTGGTGTTGCCGAACTTCCGTGGAATCGGCGGGGCTGTGGAGGCGCTATTGCGGGATCTGCCGCGTTATCAATCCGCCGTCAAGCAGATCCACAATCGTGCAGTGTTCGAAATTCCGGACATACTCGCAAAAATCCTGGGATGAGAGGTGGAGCGGGCTTCAGCCTGCGACGGGTGCTTCAGCACCCGTGTCTGATCGGAGGCTTAAGCCTCCGTTGCAAGCTGAAGCTTGCTCCACAAACTGGCGCACCAGCATCAAGACCGCGTCTTTAGGTAGCGGCTGGCGAACGTGATGAACGTCGGCCAGTTCGGCGCTGGCGTGTGCCCGCCGCTGTGCTGGCGGAACGCGACATCGCCGTCAATCAGAGGAGTTTCGATCGCCGGAAACTCCGTGGTTCCCATATCTTTTTTGCCCAGCAGTCTATAAACGGGTCCCGCGCCGACTCCGGCGAGGAAAGTGCCCTTCGCGTCCACCCATCCGTCGCCGTTGGTCGCGCCCGCGCTCAGGAACACAGGACGAGGGGCGCACATCGCGACCAGCTCATGCGAATCCACGGGCAGATCGTTCCAGTGCAGCGGTCCTGCGTACTTAAGAAAATTGCCGGCCATCCAGTGATACTCGCTGGTCGCCGCGACGTTCTCCACCAGCTCGCCCCAATTTCGGCGATGAAGTTTCGCGCCGCCTTCGCCGGAGGAGCTGACGTAGGCGACCGCGAACCGCTGGTCGTAGGCCATCGCGACGATGGTCGCTTTTCCCCAGCGAGAATGGCCTTCGATGCCGACCTGCTTCGCGTCGACGGCTTTGTCCGTCTCGAAATAATCCAGAGCGCGGCTCGCGCCCCAGGCCCAGGCGCGCAACACGCCCCAATCGTCGGGCTTGCGAGGCTGGCCCTTGTTGACCAGGCCGATGATCCCTTCAGTCAGGCCCGCGCCGCTATCGGCCTGGATGCTGTTGGTCGAAATCTCCGCGTAGCCCCAGCCCTTCGCCAGCACTTGCTGCTGCCAGGTTGGACCTGCGGGACCCTGTTTCGGCGGACCCTTGGGAGCACCTGCCCGGCCGCGTCCGCCACCGATGGGCGCGCCGCCGCCGAATTCCATAATCACCGGCACCGGACCTTTCGCATTCGTGGGCGTGCTCAGCGCGACTCGCATGTCGACGGCAATTTCCCGGTACGACGAATTGTCGACGTGCCCCACCAATTCCTTGGTAATCACCGGCACGTCGCCGTTCATTTCATTCTTGGTGCTGGCGACTTCCCATTTCACCTTGGGCACGTTCCTGGGCACGCGTCCATAGATTTCGCGGTCGAACAGTTCGACAATTTCCGGCCGGCGCTGATTCCACCACATCTTGGCCGAGGTGACCTTTTTCCCGTTATTCAATACCAACGGGTCCGGCAGATCGGGATAAGGATTGGCCTTGGCTTCGTCGTAATTCGCGTAATTGGGCGCATGCGGATTGCTGCCGTTCGCGCCTTGCCGCAGGGAGTCGATATGCAGCAGGTCCATCATCTTCTGGCGATCGGCCTGTGAGGCAAGCTGTGTGGGTGAGGGCGGCTGTTGAAACGCCCGAATCCCCAACGGAGCGAACGTCACCGTGAGCGGGAGCAAGAACAATAACCAACGAGCAGAGCGCTTCATGGCGTAACTCCTCTGGTTGATATAGTAGCCTCATGCGCAGGGCTGCGTCTGACGATTTATGGGGTAAACTCGGGAGAGGAGCCTTTGTTTATGCAGGTATCCGCATTTCTGGCGATGGCGGCCATGGCCGGGGCGCTGGCGGCGCAGGAGGCCGTTCCTCTTGTTCAGGCGAGTCCTGAGGCGAAACCCGCGGCCGAGCCCGAACAAAAATCGTACGTGGTCGAAAACGGCACGCGCATTCCGCTGAGCATGGTGAACAGCGTCAGCACCAAGACCACCGGCGAAGGCGACCGCGTATACCTGGAAACCACGTTCCCCATCGCGGTGAATGGGAAAATCGTGATTCCGGCGGGGAGCTATGTGCTCGGCACGGTCACGGCTTCCAAGCGTCCCGGCAAGGTGAAAGGCCGGGGCGAATTCCGCCTGCGGTTCGATTCGCTGATGCTGCCCAATGGCGTGACGCGCGATTTCCGCGCTCAAGTGGCGGGTCTGGACGGCCGCGCGACCGAGGATCTGGATAAGAAAGAAGGCACCATCCGCAGCGAAGGCAATAAATCCGGGGACGCCCGGGTGATCGCCGAGACGGCGACTACAGGCGCCGCCGTGGGGGGACTTGCGGGTATCGGGCAAGCGCCCGCTCTGGGAGCGGGCATCGGAGCAGCGGCGGGAGCGGCGGCCGGGCTCATCGGCATACTGGTCACGCGCGGCCCGGACGCAGTGCTGGCCAAAGGCACGACCGTCGAGATGGTTCTCGATCGCCAACTGATCTACGACGAGGCCGAGCTGAATTTCAGCAACCTGCCGCCGCATTACAGCTCGAGCGAGGGTGGCGGTCCTCTGCCCAGCCGCAAGGCTCAAGGCGCGCGCCGATTCCCGTAGCCACCCCCATTTGTACTAGGTAATTTCTCCCGGCCCCTCATGCGCGGTTTTGCTGAGCGTAATTGACGCGAGGCTCTGTTATGGTGGACCTGTGAAGAGCCTGACCATCCCCGTCGATCACGGCGCTACCGCCGGAACGGTGAAAGCCTTCCGCATGCTGGGAGTGCCTGTCAGATTACATTTTACCTTCGTTCTTCTCTTGCTGTTTCTGGTAGTTACGGCACTGGGTTACGACTCCACCGCGGTCTTTGCCACCTTCATTCTGGGGTTGTTTGCCAGTGTTCTGCTGCATGAAGTGGCCCACGCGGCCGTCGGAGCGTGGTTCAAGATCCGAACGATGGAAATCGTGATGTTCCCCATCGGGGGTCTCTCGCGCATGGAGCGCCGGCTGCGCCCGGTGGAGGAGTTGTGGATCTCCGTGGCCGGGCCCGCAGCCAACCTTCTGGTGGCATTAGGCATTTTCTGGTACGTATTCTCCACCAAGCAGACCATCAGCGTGCAGCCGTCCGATCTGTTGCATCCTTCCGGCGGGAAACTGCTGCCCCTGTTCGGTTTCGCGAATCTCTTGCTGGCCGGATTCAACCTGGTCCCGGCATTTCCGATGGACGGAGGACGCCTGCTGCGCGCGCTGCTGACGTTCATGCGCCCCGAGGACGAAGCCACTCGCATCGCCGCGTGGATGGGCCGTGTAGTCGCGTTCAGCCTGGGTCTCTACGGCCTGGTGCAGGGCGAATTCCTGCTGGTGTTCTTCGCCTTCTTCATCTGGATGGGCGCCGCCCAGGAAAGCACGGCGGCCACCGGGCGGACGCTGACCAACGGGATTCCGGTCCGGGCCGCGATGATCACCGAATTTCATCATCTGGAACATGGCGACACGGTGCGCGACGCCGCGAATCTTCTGCTGTCCACTTCGCAGCAGGATTTTCCGGTGATGCATGGCGAGGAAGTGATCGGTCTGCTCGACCGTAACCGGCTTCTCAAGGCTCTGGCCGCGGAAGGTCCGGATGCGTACGTCTCCGGCGTCATGGATCGCGACTACCTGGCTCTGGAGCCGGCCACTGATCTGGCCGAGACGCTGCCCTTGATGGCTCGCGGCCGCTGCGCTCTGGTGCAGGACGGAAGCCAGCTGGTGGGCCTGCTCACTACCGACAATCTGTCGGAGTTTCTATTGCTGCGCCGCTTCGGGATGGAGCCCGTAGTTTAATCTACGAGCGCAAAGGGTGGGGCGCATACCGACGTGCCGCGATAGAATCAAGTGCGCCGCACTCCGTTTTGCGCGGTCTAACTTTTAAGTTCTGCCGCGATTTCCTTGGCCGCTTGCCGGGCCTGCTCAATCGCCCCGATCTCGAAGCTGATCGCGCCTACGCCGGGGTGCCCGCCGCCGCCATAGCGCTCGCAGATGGTTGCCAGGTTGTGCTTCACCGGAACTTCGGCCCACGGATTCGATCCGACCGAAACCTTGGTGCGGAAACTGGAGGTGCTCACGGAGACGGTATACACCGAATGCGGGAACAGGTAGTAGGGAATGAACTTGTTGTAGCCTTCAATCCCGTCCTTGACCAGATCGAAGGACACCACGCCATCGTCGCAGCGGGCCTGGTGGCGGATGATGTCCAGGGACTTCAAGTGGCCCTGGTACAGCGGTTGGTAGACCGACTGGATCTCCGGATCGGCATCGATGGCAGCCAGCGGCTGATGCCGCATCATGCGGATGATCTTCTGCACGGTGTCCGAGCCTTTGCTGCCCTCGATCACCAAGGTAAGGCGCATGGCCGGCTCGCGCAGCTCGACCGCCGACTGGGCGCTGGCGTACTGGGCGCCGTCGATGATGTCGGCCCAGGAGACCAGCTCGGCCAGGTCCGGCGCATCGAAGCCGAAGCGCTCGCGAGCCACCGTGGCGATATACAGCGTGCAGGACTTGAAGCTGGGGTCGTACATCTTCTTGCCGCTGGTGTCGTGACGGAAATGCTCGGCGTCCTCGGGCGTAAGGAAAGCGCTCTGGTGATGATCGAACCACCACGTCAGGCGCGGGTCAGTCGAGTACTTGAAGTCCACGATGGCGTTGACATCGCCGTCAAACAGGCTCGGTTCGAATAGCTGCGAGGCTTTGTGCGCCAGGCCGGTGAACTCGAATTGGGCGCCGGGATGGAACTTGCCTTCCAGGAACCGGCTGAAGAAGGCCGCGGATGCCGCGCCGTCGAAACAATGATCGTGATAGAGGATTCGCGCGCGCATTTATAGGTATCGACCGGGAAAACCTGTTAGTGTCGCGCAAACCGGGACGTTAACGCAAGGGGCCCTCCCCCCAAGCCACAGTTTGGACCCGTCATAATCTCAAATAGACGTGCATTCCGAACAGCTGCTGGAACATTTCCGCCATCCCCGCAACATCGGCCAGCTCCCGCCGCCCGCGATCACCGTCGACGTCACCAATCCGGCCTGCGGAGACTTGCTTCGCCTGTCGGCACTCTTTCAAGACGGGAAGATTGCCGAAGCGCGATTCCAGGTCCGGGGCTGTACGGCGTCCATCGCGGCAGGCTCCGCGCTTTCCGAATGGATGCTGGGCAAGACCCGCGTGGAATTGCAGGCGCTGACGGCGGAGGTGATCGACCAGGCGCTGGGCGGGCTGGAACCGGCTTCCAAGCACGCGGCGGCGCTGTGTGTGGACGGCGCCAAAGCCGTAGCCCGCAGTCCTGGACCATAAGTGCAGTATCCTGAACGGTAAGTGACCCCTTTCGACTTTCGGCCCCGTACCCGTGTAGTGTTCGGCGCAGGCGAGTTCTCGCGGCTAGGCGAAGTCGCGCGGGAATTGGGCGGCACGCGCTGCCTCGTGGTGGCGGATCCCGGCATCGTGAAGGCCGGCTATGCCCAGGAAGCGGTGCGCTCGCTCAAGGCGCGGCGCATGACGGTGCACGAGTTCCATGAATTCGAGCCGAATCCCACCTCGGCCATGGCGGAAGCCGGAGGAGCGTTCGCCACGCCGCTGCAAATCGATCTGATTGTTGCCGTGGGAGGCGGAAGCTCGCTCGATTGCGCCAAGGCGGTGAACTTTCTGCTCAGCAATGGCGGGCGGCTGCGCGACTATTGGGGTTACGGAAAAGCCACGCGTCCCATGCTGCCGATGATCGCCGTTCCCACCACCGCGGGCACCGGCAGCGAAGCGCAAACCTCCGCTACGCTGATCGATTCGGAAACCGGCGCGCGGATGGCCTGCGGCGATGGCAAAGTCTCGTTTCGGGTGGCCATTTTGGACCCGAAACTAACCACGTCGCAGCCCGCGGCCCTGGCCGCCGCGACGGGATACGACGCGCTCTCGCACGCGCTCGAGACCCTGGTGACCACGCGGCACACGGCGCTTTCAGAATGCTTATCGCGGTCGGCCTGGCGGCTGATCTATTCCGCGTTCGAACGCACGGTGCGAAATCCCGCGGATCTGGAAGCGCGGGGAGCGATGCTGCTGGGTGCGCACTTCGGTGGCTTGGCGATCGAAAACTCGAATCTGGGCGCGGCGCATGCCTGCGCGTATCCACTCACCGATCAGTTCGGGCTTTCCCATGGAGCGGCGATTGCGACCGTGCTCGCTCAGGTGGTGGAATGGAATAGCGACGTGGCGGGCAGCCAGTATCGCGAGTTATTCCCCGCAGATCTGCCGGCCCGGCTGCGCGAGCTGGCGGAGATGGCCGGCCTGGCGGCGAATCTGCGCGATGCGGGGATTCCCGAAGCGGCGCTTCCGCGCATGGCGGAAGAAGCCGCGAAGCAGTGGACCGGCAAGTTCAACCCGCGGCCCTTCCATGCCGCCGCGGCACTCGAAATCTATCAGGCGGCGTACTAAGGCCCATCACGGAGTTGTACAGATCATTTCAGCCGATCGCCTGTTTGCGTTGGTGAGGACGCTATACTGAGACTTTGATGCGAATTTCAGTTGACGCGCACGCGATCGGCTGTCGCCTGACCGGAAACGAAGTCTATATCCGAAACCTCCTGAAGGAGTTCGCCCGTCTGGACGAAGACAGCGAACTGATCGCCTATATTTCCAAGGAGGCCGTCAAGGCGGATCTGCCCCCCCGGATTCAGACGCGGTGCGTCTCTGGGAATCCCTACAAGCGTCTGGGCATGGACCTGCCCCGGCATCTGCGGCGCGATCGTCCAGATCTGTTGCACGTGCAGTATACGGGCCCGCTGTTCAGCACGGCTCCGTTGGTGGTCAGCGTGCACGACGTGAGCTTCCTGGAGTATCCGCAATACTTCACCCGCTTCCGTTCGCTCCAACTGCGGCTCACGGTGGAGCAGACGGTAAAGCGCGCGGCCCGCGTGCTCACGCCCAGCGAATATTCACGCCGCGCGATTCTGAAGCACTACCGCATTCCCGAGGAAAAAGTGGTGGTGGTGCCGAACGCCGTCGCCGCCCAGTTCCGGCCGATCGAGCGCGAAGCGGCGCGGGCGGCGATCCAGCGGAAATTCGGTATCCGCCGGCCGTTTGTGTTGACCGTCGGCGATCTGCAACCCCGCAAGAATCACGTGGGGCTGCTGCATGCGTTCGAAGAAGTGCTGCAAGCCGAACCGAAGTTGCCTCACGATCTGGTGTTCGTGGGCAAGGAAACCTGGTATTCCCGCGACCTGCATCGGGCCGTGTACCGGTCTCCCGCCCGGAACCGCGTCCATTTCGCCGGATTCGTGGAAGATGCCGACCTGGTGAAGTTCTACGGTGCGTGCGAACTGTTCGTCTTCCCGTCGTTTTACGAAGGGTTCGGACTTCCCATCCTGGAAGCCATGGCGTGCGGACGGGCCGTGGCCTGCTCGCGGCTGACCGCGATGCCCGAGGTGGCCAACGCAGCCGGCATTCTGTTCGATCCCGGATCGAAAGAGGAGATCGCGCGCGCCATGCTGGATATCCTGCTGGATTCGGAATTGCGCGTCCGTCTGGAACGGCTCGGATTGCATCGCGCGGCTGGATTTAGCTGGGAGAAATCGGCAGCCCAGACGCTGGACGTGTATTACGATGTAGCCGGCCGGCGTCCCCGGCGCGCCGTCGCTCTCGCCGCCCGGGTGTCATGATTAAGCGCCAAACTAAGCGCAAAACGGAGCGCGGCGCGATCTGCTTCTGGCTTCGTTCGATGGCGCGCGCCGCGCCCTTTGCGCTTGTTTGCGCCATGCTTCTCGCATCCGCTTCCGCAGAAACCCTGCATTACAGCATCAACTGGCCCAGCGGCCTGAGCCTGGGGGAAGCCACGCTTCGCTCGGACCGGACCGTCGAGAGTACGGACTCCGCGTCTGGCTGGGAGTTTGAACTGAACCTGGACGCCAGCGTGCCCGGGTTCGCGATTCGCGATCAGTATCAGTCCACGGCCAACCCCGAGTTTTGCTCCTGGCAGATGGATAAGAAAACCGCGCGGGGCGCTCGTACCGGCGAAGAGCGAGTGATTTTCGATCCGAACAAGAATACGGCCACCCGTGAGACCGTCCGCGGCGGTAACATCGCCGCAACCAGCCAGCTCAGTGTTCCACTGTGCGCGCGCGACGCGCTGACGCTGCTCCAGTTCGTGCGAAGGGAACTGGCGCAGGGCCGCCTGCCGTCCCCACAGCCGGCGATTCTGGGCGCGGCATATCAGGTGCGGCTGGAGTACCTGGGGAACACGCCCGTGCACTTGGGAAACCAGCAAATCGACGCGGACCGGTTTCGGACTTCGATCAAGGGTCCGGCCTCGGATTTCACGCTGGAGATGTTCTTCCAGCGCGATGCGGCTCGCACTCCGGTGATGATCAAGATCCCCTTGCCGCTCGCGACATTTACCGTAGAATTAATTCCCTGAAGCATGCGGGTAGCCTTCTTTTCTCCTCTGCCGCCGGCCAAGAGCGGGATCGCCGACTATTCGGCGGCACTGCTGGAGCACCTGAACGGGCTGACCGAGGTAGAAACCTTCGCCGCGAAACCCGAGGCCTTTGACGCATCCCGCTACGATATTTGCGTCTATCAGCTCGGCAACAATCCGTATCATGGTTTCGTCTATGAAGCGGCTTTGCAACACCCTGGAGTCGTGGTCATGCACGAAGCCAACCTGCACCACCTGATCGCGGATCTCACCATCAATCGCGACGATTGGGACGGATACGTGCGCGCGGCCGGGCGCAACCACGGCCCTGAGGCGCAAGAGTATGCCGAGCGCTATGTGCGGACGCGGCTGCGGGCCCCGGACTACAGCCTGGCGATGATGCGGACGGTGCTTGCGGCCTCGCGCGGCGCGATTGTCCACAGCGATGCGGTGGGCGCGGAACTGCGCGCGCAGGGATTCGAAGGTCCCATGGCTCGGATTCCCCATGGGGCCTGGACTCAGCCGGTGGATCGCATGAGCTATCGGGCGCGGCTGGGTTTATTGACGAGCCTGGACGAGCGGACTCCGCTGATCGGCGTGTTCGGATTCCTCAAGCCCTATAAACGGATCGCCGAATCGCTGCGGGCGTTCCGCAGGCTGGTGCGCGCGGTCCCGGAGGCTCGCATGATTCTGGTCGGCGAGGCGCATCCGGAGCTGCCACTTGGATCCTTGATCGCGTCGATGGGCCTGGCGGAGCAGGTGCGGCACTTGGATTTCGTTCCGATGGAGGATTTCAACGGCTATCTGGGCGCGTGCGACATCGTGCTGAATCTGCGGTATCCGACCGTAGGCGAAAGCTCGGGAACGCTGCAGAGGGCGCTGGGGATGGGCAAGGCTGTGATCGTCTCCGATGTGGGCTCTTTCCGCGAGCTGCCCGATGACATTTGCCTGAAGGCTCCCGTGGATGCGACCGAAGAAGAGCACCTGTTCGAATATCTGAACCTGCTCGCCGCTCGTCCTGCGGTTCGCTGCGAGTTGGGGGATCGGGCTCGGGCGTGGGCCGAACGGGAATGCAGCTGGGACATTGCCGCGCGGCGATATACCGAGTTTCTGGAGGCAGTGGTATCCGGAAAGCCTTCACATGAACCTGCCAACGCCAGCGCCGCAGCCCCGCCGAGCGCCCCGGTTCCAGCCGATTACATCGCCTCCTGGGTCCCGCCGCAGAATGGTTCGCGAGCTTACGTCGAGACGCATCGCACGCGCCTGGAGCGGACTCTAGCCCTCACGCCTCCGGGAGGTCCGAAGGACCGTGTCTTGGAGATGGGTGCGTATCTCCACATCACGCCCGCGCTCCAGACCCGTCTCGGATACGGCGAAGTCCGCGGCTGTTACTACGGTCCGCAAGGTCAGACCAATCATCGCAGCATCACTTCGGAGAACGGAGAAGACTTCGTCTGCGACATCGACTTGTTCGACGCTGAAAAAGACCGCTTTCCCTACGACGACGGGTATTTCTCGACGGTGCTCTGCTGCGAGCTGATCGAGCACCTGCCTTCCGATCCCATGCACATGATGTGCGAGATCAATCGCATCCTCAAGCCCGGCGGAACACTGATCCTGACCACGCCCAATATCGCTTCCGCCCGCGCGGTGTCCGCGATTTTGCAGGGGTTTCATCCCATGCTGTTTCCGGCTTACATCCGCCCGAACCCGTCGGGCGAGACCGAGGCTCGCCATAACCGCGAATATTCATCGCGCGAGGTAAAAGATCTGCTGGAGAACTCCGGGTTCGAGGTTGCCGCGCTTGAAACCGGCCCGTTTCGCGACGAGCCCAAGCCCGAGCTCGCCTGGGTGGAGCATCTGCTCGACCGCTACATCCTGCCGAAGGAGAATCGCGGCGAAGGGATCTACGCCGTGGGCCGCAAGCGTCGCGCCGTGCGCGATCGCTATCCGGCGTGGTTGTATGCATAAGGTTGTATGCATGATGCACGTGATTGATGCAGTGGCTGAAGGCGCCGCGATACACCTGCGCTTTCACTTAGACCAACCCGGCGTCATCGGCTGGCAGCTTTACGATCCGTCCACCGGCGCGTTTCTTCAGGAAGGCGAATGGTCGGAGGTGACGGGCCGCGAGGCGGATCTGCGCATCCCTCTGCCCGCCGAGGAAGGCGCTTATAGCGTCCAGGTCGCGCCGGTGAAGGATCGATCCCGGTTCATTGAAATCGCCGCACAGGTCGGGGCGGGGAAGTTGGAGATCGCAACTCCGCGCGTGCTGACTGCCTCGTCCGTGCGCCGTACGCGGCTTTTGCGCGCCATCCCCAAGGCGTTCATTCTGCCTGCGCGCAGTATCTGGCGCAATCGGAGGCTGATGGGGTCGATGGTGCGCCGCGACATCCTGTCGCGCTACCGCGGCAGCTTCGGTGGCACGTTGTGGACGTTCCTGAACCCGCTGCTGCTGATGGCGACCTACTTCTTCGTGTTCGGCGTGGTGCTGCGCACGAAGTTCGGCGCCGACACCAGCCGCACCGGGTTCGTTCTGTATTTTCTCGCGGGCATGCTGCCGTGGCTGGCATTTTCGGAAGCCGTGGGCCGCGCGCCGTACGTGATCCTGGAATACCGCACCTTCGTCAAGAAAATCGTTTTCCCTCTGGAGACGCTCCCGATCAATCTGGTGATTTCGGGCGCGGTCACGGAGGCGTTCGGGCTCGTGATCTTCGTCGTCGGACTCTTTGCTGTCCGTGGATCGATCCCGGTCAGCGTGGTCTGGCTGCCGCTGCTGCTGATTCCCCAGATCCTGTTTACCGCGGGACTGGCCTGGATCCTGGCGGCGACCGGCGTCTACGTCCGCGATCTCGGGCAGGTCACCGGATACCTGCTGACGCTGTGGTTCTTCCTGACACCGATCTGCTATCCCGAGTCGTCGCTACCCGCCAGCGCGCTCCCGATACTGCGGTTCAATCCACTGTTCGTTCTGGTGCGGGCGTACCGCGCGGTGTTTCTGGAGAATCAGGCGCCGTCGGTGCGCGGCATGATTGGCTTGTGGATGGTGGGCGCGGCGGTAGCCATAACGGGCTACGCCTGGTTCCACCGGCTGCGAAAAAGCTTCGCGGATGTGATGTAGGGGCGAGGCATGCCTCGCCCGTTCCAGGGAAAAAGCGGGATATCTTCAGTTAATACCGGAATAATTCCCCGTCCGCTTCTGAGCATCTGGCTCACAGATATCCGGAAAGCCTTTTTTACTGCCGGTGTGGCGGCAGTATTGGGCGTTCTGATACCAACCTGGAGTGCCACACAGTTAACGTTTGCGATCGAATCGTTGCGTCCATGGAGCATTCCGCTGATTGTGTGGATGTATTGTTTCACGGCGATAATGCCAGTATTCTATTGCGCTCTGTATCGTAACGAAGAACTGCCGGAGCTTCCCAAAAGCCTGGTCGTGGTGCAGTTTGACTGCACCACCACCTGTACAGGGGCGCTCTTCCGCTATCGCCGGCCCGCTCGGAGAAGCATGGCTTCGAGTATCACTGGCACGGCACGGCCCACTAGTAGCCGGAACTTGGACAATAGCTAAGTTGGATTCAAGAGACACTCCAACGCCTGAAGCAGTTCCTCATCCGTGGATTGGGCGACACTTATAGTTTTCTTGTCTCCATCCTCTGAGTAGCGGACATCCTGAGGCGGGTTGGCATCTGTTCGTCCATTCCAGATTTCACGGCCAGTCTCATCATCCACGATCCGAATACGTGTTCCGTTGCGATCCACTTTTTTCGACATATGCTCCTGAGCAATCCTCTATGGAAATTACCTGGTCCGAAGATATCAACTAGGGAACGGCTGCGCCGCTCTTTCTCAAGCTCCCTTCGGCGGCTCTCGTGGAGCCTCTACTTTGACGATAGGGCTTGCCATCCGCCACTCTATGTACCGTTCGAGATACGCGCGGTCGGACTTGTGGATTACGGAGAATCCGAGGGCGGCCACCACCTCTTCGATGCCCGTTAGTCCAAGCCTACCTTCGAGGGCGATCCTGTCGACGGTGCGTGCGATTGCTAGCTCTCGATCATTAGAGGGCCTCATCTGGATCAGTGCGATTGAGGCTGATGTTGCTCGCGGGTGCATTGGTAGCAGTACCGAGGATCCTTCCTATGGAAGTCATTAGGGGTGCGGGGATCCTTCCTGTTGCAGTCGAGACATTTGCCGTGCCGCCGACTGCGCCCGGCAGGATAGTACTCGCAGCGTTTCGTGAGGATGTTGCAGATATCGCAGTATTCTGAAGCGGCTGAAAAAGGCGCCATGGAGACTCCACTTCCATAAAATGAGGGGTCCCAGGTTCCTGTGCGGCGGCTCTTGGATATATATCGGCTGAACAGCGCAAAACCAACGTAACGCAGACAAAATCGCGCGGACGCAGAGAAGTAACCTCTTCCGTTCTGACTGCAACAGGCAACATTTGTCGAGACCTGTTTTCGTAGCCAACAGACGGTCTTAAGATTGCGGGAGACTGGTTCGCAGATGATTGTTCTCGACAATGTAGTAAAGCAATTTGAAGGTAAACGACAGGTCACGGCACTCGGTGGCGTGAGTTTGACGATTCAAAAAGGAGAGATGATCTCCATCGTGGGCCCTTCGGGTTCCGGCAAATCGACCCTCTTGAACATCATGGGAGCGCTGGACCGGCCCAGCTCCGGACAAATCTCGATCGACGGACAGCTGCTCGCAGGACTGGGAGACGACGATCTGACCCGCGTTCGCCGCGACAAGATCGGATTCATTTTTCAGTTTTTCAACTTGTTGCCAACGCTTACGGCCACGGAGAACGTGTGCCTGCCGCTCCACCTGAGGGGTTGGTCCAGGAGCAAGGTGGAAACGCGTGCCAGGGAATTGCTGGGTCTGGTGGGGCTGGCGAAGCGCATGGACCACCTGCCGGAGGAACTCTCCGGAGGCGAACGGCAGCGAGTCGCCATCGCCCGCGCGCTTTCGATTTATCCTCCGATCCTGCTGGGGGATGAGCCGACCGGCAACCTGGATTCCAATACTGGTTTGGAGATTCTGGCTCTGCTGCAGGATCTGCACAGCCGTCTCGGTGCCACGGTGGTGGTGGTTACCCACGACCCGAGCGTCGCCGCCAGTTGCCCGCGTACCGTACACATGCGGGATGGACTCGTGACCGAGGACGTGCGGCGATGATCCTGTTCCGGCTGATCAGTTGGCCCTACCGTTGGGCGGCGGATTCGCCAGAGGACTCGCGCACCTGGTGTGTTCCGGGCCACGGCGGAGATGGATATCGGCATCGACGTGATGCCGGATCGACTTCTTGCGGAGCACACTCGCGGCTTGACACGGCTGCGGTTAACTGGCAGGATCACGAGATGCGGAGCATGTCTGGGCGACCCGAGCGGTGCTCGGTCTTATCGCTGGCGGGCCTCTTGTTCGTCACATCGGCCACCGCGAGGCTAGTAATCGGTCAATCCACTTCGCAGATCGGCACTTCTCAGACCAGCACTCAGCGCCGGACCGTCTGGGACGGTGTGTACACGGAGGTTCAAGCTGCCCGCGGTATGACGGCCTTCGGCCAAAGCTGCGCGGGTTGTCATGCGCTGGCGGCACAAGGCAAGGCGCCGCTGGTGGGCGACGCGTTCTGGAAGAGTTTCGCGCAAAAAACCGTCGGCGACCTGCTCGAGTTCGTCAGCACTAACATGCCCAACGGCACTCCCGGTTCCCTCACCGAGCCCACCTATCGGGATATCGTCGCGCTCATGCTGAAATCCAACGGCTTTCCTGCGGGAACCACCGAGCTCGGGCCGAATGCCATCGCGGGCGTGCAGATTGTCCCGAAGGATGGGAGTACAGAGCTCCCGGCCGACGCCCTCGTTCGCGTGGTTGGATGTCTAACGAAGAGCGGAGCGGACTGGGTGGTCACGAATGCGACAACTCCTGAGCGCGCGGAACGCGTTGCTGGAGGCGGTGAGGACGCCACCAGGCCTCTCGGCAGCCGTAAAATGGCGCTGAAGTTCGTCGTGACTAAGCTGGATGCTTGGTCCGGTTCGCGCGTCGCGGTGAGCGGGCTCCTGATCGGCGAAGGCGGCGTGGACGGCATCAACGTGACGACGGTGAATCGAGTCGCTCCGAAGTGTCCATAGCACCGCAAGGGCCGCATCGGTGCTCCGATTGAGCACGGCGCCTCGCACGGTTCATGCACTTGAGCGACAATTGGAGCATGCAAGAAGCGATCGTGCGCGACCCCGAAGTGATGCACGGAACGCCTGTGTTTCGAGGGACTCGTGTCCCGGTGCAGACGCTGTTCGACTATCTCGAGAACGGCGAGTCCTTGGACGATTTTCTGGAAGGTTTCCCCACGGTCGGCCGTGAACTTGCGATTCAGGTGCTTGAGGAATCGAAGGCACTTCGCCTCGCCCGCGTTTGATGTTCATCCTGATCGACGAATGTGTTGACCAGCGCCTTCGCTGGCTTTTTTCCGGGCACAACTGCCAAACCGCGGCCTACGCCAAACTCGCGGGCCTGAAAAACGGCGCCCTGCTGGCAGCCGCGGAGGAAGCGGGATTCGACGGGATCATAACAACCGATCAGGAGATTCAGTTCCAGCAAAACCTGCACGTGCGCCGGATCTGGATCCTCGTGCTCTGCGGCCGAACGAACCGCCTGAGTGATCTTCGTCCACTGGCTCCAGCGGCTCTTCGGGTCTTGGATTCGATCCAGCCAGGGCAGTTTGTCCGCATTCCTTAGATACCCAGACAAAGCAGCGACGCTCCGAGAGAGGCCCCGAATCAAACTGACAGGAACCGGTTCCTTTTGGCGAACCACACACAATGAGCCCTCGCCAGCCGTACGATGGCGCTTAAGTTCGTCGTGACCAAGTTGGATGGTTTGGCCGGTTCGCGTGTCGCGGTGAGCGGGCTTCTGATCGGCGAAGGCGGCGTGGACGGCATCAACGTGACGACGGTAAACCGGGTCGGCCAGAAGTGTCCCTGAATGTGGCGGGGGTGCCCTTTGAACCGGACGCCGCCGGCATTGGTGGGTTCGCTTCTACGATGGCGCGCGCAACGGGAGGCAGATATATCGTTGGCCGATGTCATACCATTCCAAATATGGCCATCTATCGCATTGCTGAAACTAGACTAGAGTCGGTGCGAGAAACGACCTTCTCGGCTGAGAAACTTCAGGAGCGGCAGGATCTACAACGGCTGATACGGAATGACATCGGCATTTTGAGCAGCGACCTCAAGGTAGTAGCGGAGGAATTCAGCGATTGGGAAGACAGTAACCGACGGATCGACTTGCTTTGCATTGACAAGGATGCTCGGCTGGTAGTGGTCGAGCTCAAGCGGACGGAAGACGGCGGTCATATGGATCTTCAGGCGATTCGGTATGCCGCAATGGTGTCCAGTATGACTCTTGACCAGGTTGCCAATGTCTACGGGCGAATGCTGCCCAGTGCGGACGCGGCAGTGAACGCTAAGTCGGAGCTACTCAACTTCCTTGGTTGGGAATCCGAGGAGGATGGAGTCTTTAACAGCGATGTGCGGATTATCTTAGTTTCCGCCGAATTTAGCGTGGAGATTACGAGTGCGGTGCTATGGCTAAACAAGCGCGATCTGGACATTACCTGCGTCAGAATAAAGCCGTACCGGCTGGGTCCAGATATTTTAATCGACGTCCAGCAGATTGTGCCGCTTCCCGAAGCGGCAGACTACGAAGTAAAAATTCGTGCCCAGGAGCAGGAGAATCGTAGAATTCGCTCAGCTAACGAGGCAGTCTGGTCGGGCCTATGGTATTCGAACGTGGGGGAGAATGTGTGCCGTTCCTGGGACGACCTGCGCCAGTATAGCTTCATCTCTGCCGGCGGGGATCCGAGATGGATCAGGCCGTTGCAGAAGCTGAAGCCAGGAGACGAGGTGTACGCCTATCAAAAAGGATGCGGCTATGTGGGGCATGGTGTCGTCTCAGCGGAGGCCATTCCGGTCCGGGATTTTCGGGTCAATGGAACACTGATTCGCGATCTCCCTTTGAAGCAACCCGGCTTGCTGCATGACCTCGAAGATCAGGACGCTACGGAGTGGCTCGCAGCGGTTCGCTGGCATCAGACTGTTTCGCTAGCTGAAGCGAAAACGTTCAAGGGGATCTTCGCCAATCAGGCGTCCGTGTGTAAACTCCGGCACGCGGAAACCATCAGGTTCTTGAGGGAATCTTTTGAAGACTGAGTCCGCTGCACTCCGGATACCGTCATATCAGTGAAAAAAGGGGCCGCTTGGTGAGGGGCGAGCCCTTCTCTGAGACTTAAGGCTTTTACTTAGAGATCGACCCTGCCTGTACTCGCTCCGAGCTTATCGATCTCAGCGCCGCTCAGGTGCGCGATCGATAGCAGTAGGTTCGCGGTGGGCGTATCCTTCGCGACGATGTGACGGTTACCCTTTAGCCGGCCCTGAGCGCCTCCCACCATGACCGCGGGCGGATTGTTGCGGTCGTGAGCGTTGCCGTTGCTCATGCCGCTGCCCCAATACAGAACCGAGTGATCCAGCAGCGTACCGTCGCCCTCTTTCGTGGCCTTCAGCTTGTCCAGGAAATCCGCGAACTTCTGGATCTGGTAGGTGGCGATCTTGGCGTACTTCGCCAGCTTCTCCGGATCGTTGCCATGATGCGAAATGGTGTGGTGCTGCTCGGGAATGCCGATGAAAGCGTACGCGCGGTCGCTAGCTTCATGACCGGTCATGAACGTGAAGACGCGGCTAATGTCCCCCTGATACGCCAGGTGCATCAGGTTATAGGTAATGGTCATGTGATCGTCGAACGCCTCCGGCAAGCCCACCGGCGCTTCGGGATTGTCGGTGATGGTTCCGAGACGGCTTTCCATGCGTTCGAGCTGTTTTTCCACGTCACGAATGTTGCCGAGGTACTCGTCCAGGATGGCGCGATCGGGCGCACCCAGCGTGCGCTCCAGTTTCGCGGTTTCCTCGGTCACCGAGTCCAGCAGGCTCTGCTTTTGCTTCAGGCTGGCAAAGCGCCGCGCGGTCGAATCCGTCTCGCCGAACATTCGCTCAAAGGTAACGCGCGGATTGATCCCCACCGGCAGCGGGCTCTCGTCGTCGCGCCACGCCAGCGTATTGAAGAACGTGCAGGCGAAGCCGTCGCAGGCCCCGACCGCGGTTCCCATGTCCTCGGTGCCGACTTCGATGGACCGCAGCGGCGTATCGCCCGCCACTTCATCCGCGATGAACTGGTCGACGGTCTTCTTCGATTCAATCTTTCCGAAAGAGTCGCCCCTCCCGTCGCGGTGGACGGCCGGCCCAACGCCGTTCAGGAACGCTGAGCTTGCCCCCAGGTGGATCGACTCGCCCCACGGCGCTTTCATCTTGCTGACCGTCACCAGTTGATTGCGGAACGGTTCCAGCGGCTGCATCACCGGCTTGAAGGCGAAGTTGCTCCCCTCGGCCTCGGGATGCCAGGTGGCGGGCCACACGCCGCACGGGAAGTAGACCGCGCCGAAGCGGAACGGTGACGTGGGCGCCGCGGAGAGGGCGGGAATCATGGCGTCCAGGAATGGCAATGCGACCGTGGCGCCCAAGGTGCCACGCATGAACACGCGGCGCGAAAGGTGCTTCTTCGTAATGAACATGGCTGCTCCTTACTTATCTGATCGTACAACTTTTGCGGTAGTGGCCGGCGCCTTGCCGATCTCCACTGCTTCCAACTTCGTGCGCATCTGGAAAGGTGCGCTCTCGACAATTCCCATGACGATCGAAGAGAGCCGGTAATCGTCCTGCGCGGCTTTCTTCACGATCCGGCGAACCACCGGCATGTCGCTCGGCTCCAGACCCCGGCCCAGCGCGTAGGTCAGCATCTTTTCGGCGACGACGGTCACAAACGCGTTGGGGCGGCTCAGAATCGCCTCCCGCAGCGCCACCGGGCCGTTGACCTGGGAGCCGTCCGCGAGCGTGCCCGCGACGTCGAGCGGCGCGCCGTCGGGGTCCTTATCACGCCACCGCCCTACCGAATCAAAGTTCTCAAGCGCAAACCCAGCCGGATCGATCACACGATGGCAGCCCGCACAGGGCTGGTTCTTCCGGTGCAATTCCAGCTGCGCGCGTACCGTCTTGGCGGCCGTTGACGCGCCCTTGTTGCTTTCCTCGAGCGAAGGGACATTCGGCGGCGGGGGAGGCGGGGGCGTGTTGAGGAACGTGCTCAGCACGTACTTCCCGCGGAACACCGGCGAGGTTCTCGTCGCGACCGAAGTCATCGACAGGATGCTCCCTTGCCCCAGCAGACCGCGGCGATTGGGGTCGGTGAGCTTCACGCGCCGGAACTGCGGGCCGTAAACGCCCTTGATGCCGTAATTTCTGGCGAGCCGCTCGTTGACGAACGTATAGTCCGCGTTCAAAAGTTCAAGAGTGCTGCGGTCGTCGCGCAAGATGTACCCGAAGAAGAGTTCGGTCTCCTTGCGGAATCCTTTACGCGTATTGTCATCGAAATCGGGGAACATCAGGAGGTCGGGAACCACCTTCGCCTCCAGATTGCGAAGCTGCAGCCACTGTCCCGTGAAATTTTCGACCAGGGCGTCGGTGCGCTCGTCCGCAAGCATGCGGTTCACTTGCGCGGCAAACACACCCGGCTCCCGCAGCCGCCCGGCTGCCGCCAGATCCAGCAGTTTTTCGTCCGGGATGCTGCTCCACAAGAAGAAGGACAGGCGCGAGGCGAGCTCGATATCGCTCACCGGGTGCGGGGTGCCGGCGCGGACGCCAGGCGGATCTTTCTCGATTCGATATAAAAAGTACGGGCTCGACAGAACGCGCGCCACCCCGGCGCGAATCCCGTCGTCGAAATTGCCGCTGGCCTTTCCTGCTACCTGCTGGCGCGCCTGTTTGTAAAAAGACATCGGCGCTTCGATATCCGCGGCGGTCACGGGACGCCGGAACGCACGGCGCGCCAGATTCGAGAGGATCTTAGCCGCGCACCCGTTCTCGTCCAGATTCGCACCCGGATTCGCAGAGGTTGCGCTCGAGCTTTTCGCAGCGGGATGGCAGATAAAGAGCCGTTCCCGGCTGGGCCCTTCGCCCACGCCGCGTACGTTGTACGGGCCGTCTATCGACACGGACCTGAGCTTCGGCAAGCCTGCCACCATGTGGACTTCCTGGCTATCGCGCCGCGACGGCTCCCAGACGTCCTGCAGCTTGATCGGCCGCTCTTTCCACGTAAAGCCGACGTCGTGAGGACCGGCCGTGACCCGCACGCGTCCCGTCATCCTTTTGTCGATAATCGGTTGCGCCGCGGCCAGATCGGCGGCCTGCATCTCATCGTCCTTGGGACCGCCAATCGGAGCCGAGTATACTTCGGTGCCATCCACGGTGATGACGAACGTGTACGGCGTGTCATTTCCTTCTACGCCGGCGTAGCCTTCCTGGACGCCCCGGACCAGCCGGCCCGAAAGTTTATACTCGGCGTCCGCCGGAAACACGTGACGGACCACGGTTCCGCCCACGGTTCCGAGTGGCAGGCCGTCGATATATCCGTTCTGGCTGAGTTCGCGGCTGATGGAATGCTCGGTTGTTCCGGGCGTCACCTGGGGATCGCCCACCGCCATCGCGGCAACGCGCTGGGCGGCCGTCAAGTATCCCTCCAGCAGCAGCGGCGAAGTTTTGAGCGACGTCGCAATGTTGTCGAAGCCGAACTCCGCGCCGTCGGTCGGCAACAGATCGGACACGTCGATGTCGACGGCCAGAAGATCGCGGACCGCGTTCGCATACTCGGCGCGATTCAGACGATGGACCACGAAGCGGCCCGGTGTACTCTTGCCTTCCCAGGCGCGATCGAGCGATGCGGCCAGCCAGCCCGTAAAGCCCGCGTACTCGGCCTCCGTCGGACGCGGCATGCCCGGAGGCGGCATCGCCCGCACACTCAGTTTCCGAAGGACTCGCTCCCACGTTCCGGCATGGCCCAATAGATCGTCGAATCCGGCCGCTTCAAGATTGACCGGATCCGCCGCCGGATTCACGGTGCGTGTGTTGTGACAAGAAACGCAGTACTTATTTACTAACGCACGATACTTGGCGGCATCCGCACTCGCGCTTGCGGAAGGCGCGGTGGTTGTTTGCCGCGAAGCCGTCTGCCGCGCAGCCGGTGCGCTTCGAGTACCGCTCGCGGTCTGCGCGACCAGCGACACACCGATTCCGAAGACCACCGACGTCGCTGCGATTACGACCTTCCTCGTTATGTTTTCCCGCATGCTCATGGAGCGCTCTTCACCGCCGCCGTCTTGGGATTGTCCTTCTTTTCCTTATCGTCGGCCGCTTTTTTGTCGGCTTCCTTCGGAAGCGGCGGGGGCTGAGGAGCCGGGTCGTTGGGGCCAAGATGCATCAGCTCCCGCAGGGCCGCGACCACCTCCTCTTTCGAATTGCGCTTCGGCTTATAGACGTCCAAATCTCCCATGTCGGCGGGGTTCGGCTTTTTAGGCGCCTCGGCCAGAAGCAGGGGTGTCAGATTATCCTTGTTGACCGCGTCCAGCTTTCCACCTGCCGCTGCAAGCGCACGAATCATCCCTACGTGCTCCTCTTGGACGGCCTGGTGGAGCGGCGTCGAGCCGTCCGCCGCCTTCACGTTGGGATTGGCCCCGGCGGCCAGGAGCAACTGGATAGCCTCGATCGGATCGCGGCTGCCGGGCTCGCGGAAGACCGGCGGACCAATCCGCGTGAAACCGGGACCCCCGGCGATCGGCGCGCCTTGGCCACCTTTTATAGCGGCCATCAGGGGCGTCCGGCCGGCGTTCGGATTCGGCCGGCCAGGACCTTTGCCGTCCTTCGGCTTAATTTCAGCCGGGCTCCACTCGATCTTCGCCGCGTTAGCTGATGTACGGGGGGCCAGCATCAGCTTCAGGACCTCGACGTCGGCCGCCGTTGCAGCGCGGTAAAACGGCGAGCTGTTGATCGACGCGCCGCAGCATAGTGTGGTCGAGTGTAACGCGCCGACGAACGGCTTGTTCACGTCCGCCTTGAGGTCGAGAAGCACCTTCACCAGACCCAGGGCCGTCAGTTTGTTCGGATGGTTGGGCTGCAGCCGTGAGCCATCGTGCGCGCGCATATCGGTCGTGGCGTCATGCATGTCCACGGCGAAGAACAAGGCTCCGTCGTTGGGGTCGGCGCCAAGGTCGAGCAACTCCTTGGCGAGATCGAACCGGTCATTGACGATGGCGATCACGGTCGGGGTCGCGCCATCGGCGTTGGTCGCCTTCAGATCGGCGCCGCCCTGGATCAGGGCCTTGACGACATCCTCGTGGCCGTTGCGAACGGCGAACATCAGTGCCGTGAAGCCGCCTGAAGGATGGTCCGCGTCCTTGCGCGTTGTGATGGTGGAGACGTGCGCCTTTTGGTTCGGGTCCGCGCCCGCGGCCAGCAGTGCCTTCACCACCTCCAAATGACCTTCGGCGGACGCCCACATGAGCGCGGTCTCTTCCTGAAACGGATCCGCCGCGTTGATGAACGAGCCCTTAGAAAGCAGTAATCGGACCGCGTCCACGCGGCCGGTGCGCGCCGCAGCCATCAGCGGCGTCTCGCCTTCCGGGTGCCAACGCGTCGGGTCCGCTCCCGCATCGAGCAACGCGCGCATGACCTCGACGTCGCCGTTGCGGCTCGCCTGCAGAAGAGGAGTGACGCCGTAATGGTTCGCTTCATCCACCGCGGCTCCCGCCGCGAGAAGCGCCTTGGTCATTTCGGCGTTCGAGTGGTAGGCCGCCCACAGGAGAGCGGTGGATCCGTCGTTGGCGGGCGTATTCACATCCGCGTGTTCTCTGATCAGTTTGCGCACCGCAGGCAGATCGTCAGACTTGGCGGCGTCCGCCACAAGAGCTGTGTTGGAGGCTGCATGCAGAAGGACGGTGGGTCGCATTAGGACGAACCCAAGCAGCAGCGGCAGGCACCACCATTCGCGCCACCCGAGTTTTGCCGTCGTTCTTCTCGCCGATTGCATCGCTACTCCTCCCTATTCACTTGCACAATAAAGATATATCGCGGAGACGAACAGTGCAAGGCCCACCCTTTTGGGTGTCACATCGAGGTCTTACGCAGGGCCTGCAAGCCCAGTGGGAACTGATCCTCGACAAACCCGCTTTCCGGCTCGATTTTGCGAATCGCTTTCCGTGACCTCTGATCCAGGTCTCGATTTGTTGCGGCATCCGCTATCATCATAAGAAATTTGCTCCTTCTTGAAGACACGCGACGCGAGCGTGGAAATCGAACAGCTTCCCTGTTGGCTTCGGAACGTCCCGTGAGTGGCTTTAATTAGTTTGGGGGCGGAATGATTCTGAAAAACGGTGCGCCAACCGTGAATCCTGCAACTGCATTTTTACGGCGCGTGCGTGCGTTGATCGCGCTACGATGACTCTTCTCTGCGCGTTAAACTCAGAACCATTCTTCCGGCCAGCGATTATGATCTGGACGAAGTGCGCGTTGGAGCTAGGAACCAGCTTTCAGCCTGATGGAGCCAAGAGGAGCAGGTGGGCGTGAAGTGTAGCGTCACGCTGGGATCCAGCATGAGGAACTGCTTGACCAACTCCGTCTTGTGGGTGGCAAAGTTGTGCAGGATGACGTGGATCTCGCGCTCGGCGGGTTGCATGGAGATGACCTCGTCCAAGAAGGAAAAAAGAAGGAAACAAACTCCTGCGGGCGTCGCGTTCCCGTAGGTAGAAGCGCGCCAGGAGGCTGGTCTTTAGAGCCCCATCCGCTCGAGCTTCCGGTACAGAGTCTTCCGCTCGATCCCCAGCACTTTCGCCGCGCGGCTCTTATTGCCATTGGTCGCCGCCATCACCCGGCGAATCTGCTCCGCCTCGGTATCCGCCAGGCTGTCGCTCGCATGATCGCGCGAATCCATCTGGTCGATCGACTGGCGCACTGCGGCATCGTCAATCCGCCCGCCCGGCGCGAGGATCGTCAGCCGCTCCATCATGTGCTGAAGCTGGCGGATGTTGCCCGGCCAGCTATACTCCTCCATCGCCTTGAGCCCGGAATCGGTGAGCTTGGTATCGAGCTTGTAGCGCTCGTTGTAGCGCTTCAGGAAATAGTGGACCAGCAGAGGAATGTCGCTGGCCCGCTCGCACAGCGGCGGCACCGTCAGGCGCACCACGTTGAGCCGGTACCACAGGTCTTCGCGGAACTTGCCCTCTTCCACCAGCTTCTGGACATCTTTGTTGGTGGCCGCGATCACGCGCACGTCGATTTTCTTCGCGCGCGACGATCCCAGCGGACGTATCTCCCGCTCCTGCAAAAAGCGCAGCAGTTTTAACTGAAATCCCAGGTCGATATCGCCGATCTCATCCAGAAATACGGTGCCATTATGCGCCGCTTCGAACACGCCCATACGATCGCGATCCGCCCCGGTGTAGGCGCCTTTGAGCGTTCCGAACAGCTCGCTCTCAAGCAGCGAGGGCGCGATCGCGCCGCAATCCACCGGCACGAACGGCTGCTGTGCACGCTTGCTGTTGGCATGGATCATCCGCGCGATCAGTTCCTTGCCGGTCCCGGTTTCGCCTTCGATCAGAACCGTGGCGTCCGTCGGAGCGACCTTGGAAAGCGTCTTATAGATCTCGATCATGCGCGGCGAGCTGCCGATCATTTCCGTAACGGGCAGATCGTCAATCGAAGCAGCTTCGTCGTTGTCCGGCTCGCCCAGCGATTTCTCGGCACGGCGGATGGTGTCCACCATGTGGGCCATCTCGAACGGCTTGGCGAGATATTCGAAAGCGCCGCCCTCGGTCGCGGCCATCACGGTTTCCATGCTGCCGCGGCCGGTCATCAGGATCACCAGGCAATCGGGATTCGTGCGGCGGGCGGTGCGCATCACATCCAGGCCGGTACGCTCGTCCAGGTAAATATCGGAAATTACGATCGGGTAAGCTGTCTTTTCGAGCCGGTCCAGTGCTTCGCGTGTGGAAGAGACGGCTTCGACGGCGTACCCTTCCAGCTCCAGGCACGTGACCATGGTGGTCCGTACGGACTGGTCATCTTCAACGATCAACAGTTTCTGCATTCGTCGGGGTGCTCGCGTGAGCCTTCATAATCATGGTAAAGCAAGAGCCTTTGCCGGGAGTGCTGGTTACCTCGATGCGGCCCCCGTGCCGGAACACAATCTGCTCCACAATCGAGAGCCCAATCCCCGTACCCATTTCACCGGAGGCCTCGGCGCGCTTGGTCCGGTAGAATTTCTGGAAAATGCTCTTGATTTCCTTGGCATCCATGCCGATTCCCTGATCGCGAACCGCCAGGCGTAACTCGCTATCTTTCAGCTCGGAATATACGTGAACTTCGGTATCGGCCGGCGAATACTTTACGGCGTTGGTGAGCAGGTTGTAAAGCGCATACTCCAGCAGCTCGCGATCCCCTAAGACCGTGCCTTCCACGGCGCTATCGAGGAAGATCTCAATGTGCTTCCTCTCGGCCAAGGGACTCGCGCGGCGCATGCAAGTGTCGACCAATTCCGCCACGGCAATAGGCTCCTGCTTGAGCTCCATCTGGCCCTCGGCCAGGCGCTCGACGTCGAGGAAAGTCGAGATGATGCGCGCCAGGCGTTTCGATTCCGAGTTGATCATCAGACTTAGTTCACTGCGCTTCGCATCCGGTAGCGCATAACGCGTCATCAGCTCGCTCGATCCCTGAATGGCCGTGAGCGGCGTGCGCATTTCGTGAGCGGCCCAGTGAATTGCCTGCTGATAGCGCGATTTTTCAGATTCCGATTTCCGAAGTTGGCCCCGGATCATAAAGTGGCGATAGGTCGCCGCTCCGATGGAACTCAGCCAGACCACGGCCACCGGTGCCACGTACGGAAGCACAATGCCGTGCGCAAAAAACTGAACTGGCAGGAAGTAGTGCGCGGCGGCCAGCACCGGCACGATCGCGACGTAAGCTCGCCAGCCCGCCAGCAGCCAGAAAATCATCCCAGCGGCCACCGCCAGTGACACGCAGACCAGCAGTGTGGCGATGTTGCTGGCCGGAACCAGAAACTTGCCGTGCGCCATGGTCTCGAATGCCTGCGCGTGCATCTCGACGCCCGGAAAATTCACGCCGTAAGGATTCACCAGGCGATCATTGGCGGCGGAAAGGGCCGTGATCCCCAGAAACACCGTCTTGCCGCGCAGCTGGTCGCGATGCCGGTCGATGTCCAATGCGGAAACAGCCGGAATCGTGCCCGGCTGCAAATAGCGTATGAGCAAGGGCCGCCCGCCCTGCCGCGGAGCGGGGATCCGGATGTTCCCCACCGTAACGTCGTCCGGCGATTCTTCCGGATTGCCCGCGCCCAGTGTCAGGCGCAGCGCTTCCAACGAGAGCGCCCAGCGCCGCTGGTCACCGGCGACCTGTTCCAGCATAAGCTGGCGGCTGACGCCGTCGATGCGATCTCCTTCGGTGTGGACGTGTCCAAGCGCCCCGAGCGCGCGAAACCGCGGCGCAGGATCTTCCCATTTGGCGCCAGCGAGCTCGATCTGACACGGCAGAATCAGATTCTTGGTCGCGCGCAAGGACGCTTCGAGCCGCGCGTCTTCCACCGGGTCTACTTCGTCGTGCAGCGTGACGTCCAGAGCCACGGCTTTGGGCTGCGCCAACGCCAGCGCATCCAGCGTCTGGGCCAGGATCGTGCGGATATTGCGCATGCCGTGCCCGGCCCCCAACGTTTCCTCGTCGATCTTCACGATCACGGACTGCGGCGTCCAGGTATCGCCGAGCATCGACAGCATCACATCATAAGCGAGAAGGTCGACGCGGACGGCCAACGGGTTGAATCCCGCCAGTATGCCGAGCGCGAAGCAGATCGCCAGAACGCCGGTGTATTTCGCGATCTGGATTCTATTTCCCAACGAGCTTGTCTATTTCCCTACCAGCTTTTCGATGTCCGCGATTTCACGCGGCAGCGCCGCGCTCAGAACCTTGCAACCATCCTTCGTCACCACGACCGTATCCTCGATGCGGATGCCGATGTTCTCTTCGGGAAGATAGACCCCCGGCTCGATGGTCAGGACGGTGCCCGGTTCCAGCGGCGCCGCGGAATCGCCGGGATCGTGAACATCCAGGCCGACGTAGTGCCCTAGACCGTGCACGAAATACTTTCCGAGCGGCTGGCCGTGCAAATCGTGGCCGTGGCTATTGATGTAATCGTAGGCGATCTGCTGGAGCGAGCCCTCGCCGCCGCGCAGGCGCATGCCTGGCCGGATCGCCGCGATGGCGGCTTTTTGCGCGCCCAGGACCACCTCGTAGATCTCGCGCTGCCGGGGCGTAAACTTGCCGCCGGCGGGAACTGTGCGCGTCACGTCGGTGGTGTAATCCGAGCATTCCGCGCCCACGTCGGCCACCACGGTCTCGCCCGAGTCCAGGCGGCGGTGGTTGGCGGCGTAGTGCAGGATCACGCTGTTCGGCCCGCTCGCCACGATCGGGAAATAGGCGTTCCGTTCGCAGTCGCGGTCGAAATACACATTCGTGATGGCCGCTGCCACCTGATATTCCCAAACGCCAGGATGAATCTTCCTCCACGCCGCCAGGTGTCCGGCGACCGTGGCGTCGGTGGCTTTCTCGATCAGCTCGATCTCCGCGGCCGATTTCACCATGCGCTGGCGCGCGATCAGTTGCGCCGCGTCTTCCTCATCGTGAAAGACCGCCAGGGATTTGAGCTTCTGCCCGCGCGGATCGCCCGGGATCAGATAAACCCGCGGCGCGGTCTCCAGCGCTTTGAAAAACGCCGATTCGAGCGCCGACTTCGGCATCACCTTGTCGAATCCCGAAAGCTTCGCCGCTTCCGGATCGTCCGAGCCAAGCTTGCGGCCGGTGTACAGTTCCATGCGCGGATCGCGAGGGGGGAGAAACAGGATCTCGGTCTGTTGCGTGAGCAGCATGACCGCGCCCGGCTCGCGCCAGCCCGAAAGATACAGAAAATTCGATTCCTGAAAGAAGCTGGTGTGCTGGTCGTCGGATTCTTCGGCTCCGAACAAAACCATCACGCCATCCAGCGATCTGCGAAGCTCGGCGCGGCGTTGCTGATACTCCTGAGGCGATATGCCGGCAGCCATCAGACTGGCTGCGGATAGCACCAAAACAAATACCAGCCGCATGTTTAGAGTTTAGCGAAGCTGGATGTTGTTGGTCTGGAGGATCGTCCCCGTGGCCAGCTCGAACGTCGCGATAGCCTTGCCCAGATCCGATTCCGCCCGCCGCTCCTGGCTGCGCGCGGTGATCATGTCGCTCTGCCGCTGCTGGACCAGGAACAGAGTCGATGTGCCGGCGCGGAACTGGCGCTGCTCGCTTTGATACTGCTCCTCGGCCGATTCGCGGGCCACGCGCGACGATTCCAGCCGCGATTTCGCCGAATCCACCGACTGCATGGCGTTGCGAACGCTCGCTTCAATCGATTGTTCCGTCTGCTGGCGCTGGTTGCGGATCCGGCGCGTCTCGGCCAGAGAGTTGTTCAGGTTGGCCTCGGCCGTGCGATTGCGGATCGGCAGCGAGATTCGCAGCTGGACCTGCGTGGTCGGGAAACTGCTGTTGAAAGCGTTGGTGAGCGACTGTCCGTAGCTTCCTACCAGAAACGGCGGCAGGCCGACGGTGGTTCCTCCGCCGGCGCTTGGCAGCGGTTGTAGTCCGGCCAGCACGGAGAGGTCGTTCAGTCGAGTCGTGAGGCTCGTCAGACCAGCCGTGAACGGATTCGGTCCGGCCGGAAGCTCGATTCCCGCCAGTCCGGCGTTGGTGCGTGTGGCGACCAGATCCACTTGAGGCTTGGTCTGCTCGCGATAGTACCGGTTGTCGGTTTCGTTGATCTCCCGGGAAATTTGCACTTGCGCGAGTTCCGGCCGATTGTCCAGCCCTTCCCTCACCGCATCCCGCAGGGGCGTGATGGGCGGCGAAACATTGACCGGCGTGATCGGAATCAGCGCGCTGGACCAAATAGGATCGGTCCGATCCGGAAGAATCAGAGTTTTTAGAGTATTCTCAGCGGCGGTCAAAGCTTCCTGCGCGCTGTAGGCGTTCTCTTCGAAGGTCGCGAGCTGGCGTTGCGCCGCCACCACATCGATCGGCGCGAGCAGTCCTTGCTGCTGCTGCCGGCGATTGCTTTCGTCCTGTTCGCGGCCAATCCTGACCGCGTCCAGCTGCACGGCCAGGTTTCCATACGCGAACGCCAGATCCCAGTACGCCTGCTCGGTCTGCGTGACGATTTGCATCACCTTCTGGCGAAATTGTTCGTCGGTGAGCGAGACGTTCTTCTTCGCCACTTCCAGCCGGTGACGGTTATCGTCGTAGCGCAAGTTGCGCCACAGCGGCTGCGTGATTGAGAAGTTCAGGGATGTCGGAAATTGCGGGTTGAGCTGCGTGAACGTGTTGTTGGTGGTCGTCCGCGACGAGGAAAAGTCGATCTGATAGCTATTTCCGAGCCAAGGCAGGCTCCCGGAGAATTGCGGGTCGGCGATACTGCTGCGGCTGACGACGCTGCCGGTGGCCGATCCGCCCAGGGTGGAGGCGACCGGAGTTACATTTTTCTGAAATGACGTGACGCCTCCGATCTTGGGATCGAAAGAGCCCTTGGCGCCCAAGACGTTGTTGATCGCTTTATCGCGATCGATGCGCGATCCGTCAATATCTTTGTTGTTGGCCAGCGCCATCGCCAGCGCGTCTTGAAGCGTCAGTTCCTTGTCGGTGTCCACGCCGATGCGCGGCGGCAGCACGAACGGCCGGACAGGGGGAACGCGAGTGATCGCCTGGTCGGCTTCCGTCTGCGGCTGCGCGCCTTGCTGCGGCGCTCCCTGCTGCTGTCCCCAAACGATAAGAGCTGTCAGATACCCTGCGAACAGCAACCGCCCAACCATTAAGCTTCGCCACCTTTTCTTTGAATCACGGCTCGGGCGCCGGCTCCCGCCTGTTGCAGCACTCCTGCCACGCTTCCCATCCTGCGGCTGAGCGCGCGCGCGAGTCTGGTTTGCTTCGCATCTTCAAACAGCGAGTAAAATACCGGCACGGCCAACAGCGTGAGCAGCAGGCACAGGGACTGGCCGCCGACGACCAGCACGCCGATGGACCGGTTGCTGGCCGATCCTACTTTGCTCGAAATCACCACCGGCAGCATCCCGGCCACCAGCGCCATGGTGGTCATCAGAATCGGCCGGAGCCGGTCGCGATTGGCCTGCATGATCGCGGGATAAAGGTCCATGCCCGATGCGCGCAAACTGTTGGTGTGGGCGATCTGCAGGATCGCGTTTTTCTTCACGATGCCGAACAGCAGCAGCAGACCCAGCCCGGAGAAGATGTTCACGGTTTGCCCCGCGATCAACAGTGAGAGAATTCCGAACGGCACCGCCAGGGGCAGCGTGAGCAGAATGGTGAACGGATGCAGGAAGGACTCGAACTGCGCCGCCAGCACCATGTACATGAAGATGAGCGTCAGCGACACCGCCACGATGAAGTAATACGCCGTGCGGGCCAGCTCTTTGCTCTGACCTACGCCCACGCCCGAGTATCCCGGATCCATGTGCAGTTCTGTGGTGAACTGATCCATCTTGGCCAGGATGTCGGCCTGAGAGCCGCCCGGCAGCAGGTTGCAGCTGATGGTCACCTGGCGTTGCCGGTCGAGGCGATCGATGCTCGAAGGAGCCGTTCCCGGCTTGATGCGAACCACTTGATCCAGGCTGACCGGAGCCCCTTTGTTCGAAGAGACTGCCAGCAGCGTCAGCGCGTTGGTGCTGGTGCGGAACTCCTGCGCGGCGCGCAGCCGCACATCGTACTCTTCGCCCCCGGAAGGAAAGCTGGAGACCACTTGCCCCGCGATCATGGTGTTCAAGGCAGTGGCGATATCGGACACACGCACGCCCAAATCGGCCGCGCGCTGGCGGTCGATTTCAACTCTCAATTCCGGCTTGCCGTAAACCAGGGACGTGTCCGCGTCCACTACGTTGGGCAGGGTCTTCAGCCGTGCGAGCAATTGCTGCGAGTATTGCGAGAGCTTGTCGAGATCCGGACCGCTGATGGCGTACTGGACGTCGGCGCTTCCGCTCCAGCTCTGCACGCCTACACCGGTGCGCAAATCGGGCGGATAATTCTTGAAGATATCCCGCGTCTTGATCATCATCTCCTGCTGGGATTCGCGGCGCTGGTCCTTGGGTGTCAGCTTCACGTAGATGGAGCCGGAATTGGTGGCGCGATCCGTGCCGCCGCCCACTGTAGTCAGCGTCGCCAGCACGTGCGGCAGTCCGCGGATGTCCCGGGCGATCCGCTCCATGACATTGGTGGTAGCCGCGAGCGAGGTTCCTTCCGGCGTCCGGATCGTAACCAGGTACTCGGAGCGGTCGTCCACCGGGGTGAAGCTCTTCCCGACCACTTTAAACAGCGGGTAGATGCTGAAGATCACCAGCACGCTGATGGTGACCATCACCTTACGGTGCGCCATGGCCCAGGTCAGCGATTTGGTGTAATAGCGATCCAGCACACGGAACAGAGCCGAATCCTTGGAAGCCTGTTTTTTATCGCCGGGAGCTTTGGGGGTCTTCAGGAAGCGGGAACTCAGCATGGGCGTCAGCGTGAAGGAAACCAGCAGGGAGACCGCGATCGCAAAGGACGCCGTCAATCCGAAGGACGACATGAAACGTCCGACAATGCCGCCCATGAATCCGATCGGCAAGAAAACCGCCAGCAAGGACAATGTAGTGGCCATCACCGCCATGCCGATATCTTTGGTGCCTTCCACCGCCGCCAGCATCGGGCTCATGCCCTTTTCTTCGATGAAGCGGTAAATATTTTCGAGCACAATGATGGCGTCGTCGATCACGATGCCCACCATCAGCGTCAGCGCCAGCATGCTGATCTGGTTCAGCGTGAAATTCATGACCGCCATCAGCGTGAAGGTGGAGATGATGGAGACGGGAATCGCCACCGCCGCGATCAGCGTGGTGCGGATGTTGGCCAGGAACAGGAAAATGACGGCCGCGGCCAGAAGACTTCCTTCAATCAGGTGGGACTGGATCGCGTCGATGGCGGCCTTGATGAAAATAGCCTGGTCGTTGACCACCTCGACGTGGATGTCCTTCGGGAGCGTCTGCTGCAGTTCCTTCAGCCGGTCTTTGACCAGGTCCGCGGTGGCTACCGCGTTGGTTCCGGACTGCTTCGACACCACCAGGGTCACCGAGGGCTCCCCGTTCAACCGGGAAGCGGTGGTCGCCTCTTCCTGGCTGTCTTCGGCGTGACCGATGTCGCGCAGCTTTACCGGATAGGGCCCGCGCGTCGCCACCGCGATCTCGTTGAACTGCGCCGGATCCGTCAGCCGGCCAAGGGTGCGCACCGTAAGCTCGCTGGCGCCTTGGGTCACGTTGCCGGCCGGAAGCTCGAGATTCTGCTGCCGGAGCGCGTTGGCGACGTCGGTAATGGAGAGGCCGTAAGCCCGCATCCGTTCCGGATCCACCCATACCCGAATCTCACGCTTCAGGCCGCCCACCAGTTGGATTTCGCCGACTCCTTTGACGTTCTCCAGCCGTTGCTTGATCTGCTTGTCCGCGATCTCCGTCACCTCGCGCAGAGGCCGCGTGCCGGAAACCACCAGTTGCATGATGGGCGTTGCATCCGGATCGAACTTCTGGATCACCGGAGCTTCTGCGGTTTCCGGCAGATCCGGCAGAGTGGTGGCGACCTTATCGCGAATTTCCTGGGCTCCCACGTCGCCGTTCTTATCCAGCGAAAAGCTGACCACCACGGTAGAAAGGCCCTGCACCGAGGTGGACCGGACATCATCGATATCGCTGATGGTATTGACCGCGTCCTCAATGCGCTTGGTGATGTCGGTTTCGATTTCTTCGGCGGTAGCGCCCGGATTGACCACCGATACGGACACCGTGGGCACGTCCACTTTAGGCGTTAAATCCACGCCGAGGGAAAAGTAGGAGAAGCCTCCCACCACCACCAGGGCGAGGATCAGCATGGTCGCAAAGACCGGCCGCCGTACGCACAATGCTGCCAGTTTATGCATGGTTCAGGCTCCTGTTACCGGCGCTCCGGCCAACTTCACGTTCTGGCCGTCGTACAAATCCTGTAGATGATCGGTGGCCACCACGGCGTCGGCGGGTATGCCGGTCAAAATCCGCACCATGTCGCCATCCCGCTCGCCTACCTGCACCACCGCCAGGCGCGCCTTGCCCTCTCGAACCAGGAACACCTGCGACGAGTTGGTGGTCGCGTCCGTAATCAAGGTGCTGGCAGGAACGAAGACACCCTGCGTGCTCCCCGGCAGCACGATGTGGGCCGTCGCGAACATGCCGGGCCGGAGCGCGACATCGCGGTTGGCGAAAGTGACTTCCACCACGAAGGTGCGGGAGCCGGGATCCACCGCCGGATTGACGGCGGTCACCGAGCCTTGAAAAACTCGTCCCGCATAACCGGTGACGCTTGCGTCTACGCTCAGTCCGCGTTTCATCTGCTGCGCGTACAGCTCCGGCACCTGCAGCTCCAGCTTGATGGGAGTTACCCGTAAGATGGTTGCGATCTTGGCGCTGGCGGAAACATATTCGCCCGGGGTTACGGAGCGTGCGCTGACGTATCCCGCGAAGGGCGCGCGAACCTGCGTGTCGGCCAGAACTTTCTCGGCCAGCGCGAGCTGCGCGCGTGTGCCTAACTGGCCGGCTTCCTGCGTTGCCACGCCTTGATAGTTCTGGCGAGCCGCGTTCAGGGCGGCTTCATACTGCTGGCGTGTGGCGTTCACTTGCGCGTCGGCGGTCTCCACCTGGGTGGCGGCCTTATCGTAGGCGCTGCGCGAAACGTCGCCGCTGTTCACCAGATTCTCGTAACGCTTCGAGTCCGCCTGGGCGAGCTTCTGTTGCGCGACCGCGGACTCATAGGCCGCTTTCGCCGAAAGCACTTCGGGAACCGTACTGGGATCGAACTTCTGGTTCTGTCCCAATCCGATCTTGGACTGCGCCTGGCGCACCGAAGCTTCCGCCTGCTGCTGCCCGGCGCGAGCCTGGTCCAACCGCAACTGAGCGTCGCGGGCATCCAATTTGGCTATTACCTGACCCTGCTGCACGAAATCGCCGACATCCACCAGCGTGGCGACGATGATGCCGGCCTCATTGGGGGCGACATCCGAGGAATCCTGCGCCACAAAGCTGCCGGTGGCCTGGACCGTGGCCGATACGTCCCGTGTGGTGGCGCGAACCACGGAGACCGTGGGCGTCTGGACGTCCGCCTTTCCGCTGGCTGTCCCATTGGACGCGGCGGTGTCCGAGCGCTGGCAGCCCGCCAACACGACCGCAAGTAAGACCATCGATAGTAACTTGAATTTCATGGGTTCTATGCTTTTCGCTTGCTCGTCTTTTTCGAGATCTTCTCAGTTGGATGCAAGGCTGCCACCAGGAGCTTCGCGAATTCTGCGACGGCCGCTTGGTCCGTCCCCGGGACCGGTTTCAGGCCGAAAATGTATTTGCTGCTCGCATATTGCATGGCGGGCGAGCCCAGCAGCATCACCAGAGTGTCCGGATCGCCCTTCCGGAAAGCTCCCTCGCGCTGCCGCAGAACCACGTAGTTCCGCAGGAATTCCACCATGCTGGAGCCCATCCGCTCATGGAACATGCTGGGCAGGGAATGGCCCTCCAGGCCGGCGTAGAGCATCAGGCGATGGAACGCCGTGTCCTCGCGAAACGATTTCAGAATCTGCGCCAGAAGGCAGCGGATGAATCCCAGGTCGTCGCGGCGCTCGGCCATCGCCCGCATCTCGGCCAGCCACTCGTCGTTGCCGGCCGCGGCTTCGTGGGTGTCCAGAATGGCGTGATACAGGTCTTCCTTGGTGGCGAAATGGCGGTAGAGAATCGCCTCACTCACGCCGCAGGCCGCGGCGATGTCCTTGGTGCGGGTGCCGCTGAAGCCGTGCTTCGAGAAGAGGGCGATCGCGTGGCTCAGCAGCTGGCGGCGCCGGTCGTCGGAAGACAGACGAGGCCTTGGCGCCGGAGGAGCCAGGGGGGAAAGGACAGGTACTGCGGGGGGCGTGTTCACAAGTAAGTACTTACTTAATTGTACAGAGAAGGCGGCGGGCCCGTCAACTGCCCGGCACCCTCCTAAATGGCAGTATCGCCGCCAAGCGTCACGCCCGGCACTCCTTTTCGGCGGAACGCGCCTCGCTGCCGGTGAATGACTATCCGTGCTCCGTGTGGTGCTGGTGGCGCGTCAGCCATAAATCGAGCAATAGCAACACGGCTCCCACCGTAATCGCGGAATCCGCCGCATTAAAGGACGGAAATTCATACGACCCGAAGAAAACCTGGAGAAAATCGGTCACCGTCCCGGTAAATAGACGGTCCCAGACGTTGCCGAATGCGCCGCCGAACACCAGCGCCAGTCCCACCGAAACCAGCCCGGGAGACTGCATCGGGTTAGCCCGAGGCCGCCACAGCATCACTCCGATGATGGCCATCACCACCAGCGAAACCCCCACCAGCAGCATGCTGCTCCACCTGCTCGGTGAATCCGCGAGAATCCCGAAGGCCGCGCCCGGATTCTCGGTATGCACGATATTGAAGAACCCGCTGATGACCGGCGTCACGTCCCACGACGTGTATGCCGACCGGATATACGACTTCGTAATCCGGTCAACCACCACCACCGCGGCGGCGATGGCGGCCGTCCGCAAACGCGGGTTCATCCCAGCATGTCCCTCAGCGCCGCCGAGCACGAATCGCACACGGTAGGGTACTCGGCGTCTTGGCCTACCGCGATCGAGTATTTCCAGCAGCGCTCGCATTTGACGCCGTCCGCGCGTTCGATGACCGCCCGTAACTCGTCACCCTGTTCCAGCACCACCTGCGAGACGATGAACACCGAGGGTAATTCGGCTTCGAATCCCGTATATCCCTGGAGCCGGACCCGCGCCTCGAGCGATGTGCCGATGAGCTTGGCCTGGCGCGCTTCTTCCAGAGCCTTGAGCACCACGTCGCGAACTTCCATCAGCCGGTCCCATTCGGCGAGCTTCGCCGCCGGCAGTCCGGATGCGACCTCCTCCGGTTCGGGAAGCAGCGCCAGATGGACACTCGCGGGAGCATCTGCCGGCTTGGTCGTATAGCTCCAGACCTCTTCCGTGGTGAACGCCAGCAGCGGGGCGATCAATCGAACCAATGCATAGTGAACCCGGTAAAGCGCGGTCTGCCCGCTTCTGCGCTCCCGGCTCGCGGTCGCTGCCGTGTAGAGACGATCCTTGAGGATGTCGAAATAGCGCGCGCTCAGATCGGCAGTCGTGAAATCGTAGATCGCGCGATAGACTTTGTGAAACTCGAGCGTGTCATACCATCCGCGGCAGCGCCGGATCAGGTCTTCCATGCGCGCCAGGATCCAGCGGTCGACCTCGAGCATGTCCGCCACAGGCACCGCGTCTTTTTGAGGATCGAAATCGTGCAGGTTCCCCAACGCGTAGCGGAACGTGTTGCGCAGTTTGCGATACGCCTCGATCAGCCGATCCAGGATCGTGTTCGACAGCCGCACGTCTTCCGTAAAGTCGATGGAGGCGACCCACAGGCGCAGCACATCGGCGCCGTACTTGTTGACGATTTTTTCAGCCGCCTCGCTGCCGCTCGATTTGGAAAGCGCATGCCCCTCGCCGTCGAGCGTCCAGCCATTCGTGGCCGTCGCGCGATACGGAGCCGCGCCCTTCAGCGCCACGCCCACCAGCAGCGAACTATGGAACCAGCCGCGATACTGATCGCCGCCTTCGAGATACATGTCCGCGGGCCAGGGCAGGGCATTCTTCGGCGTCAGCACGGCCAGATGGCTTACTCCGGAATCGAACCAGACGTCCAGAATGTCGGTCTCTTTCCGGAACGACGTTCCGCCGCACTTGCCGCACTTGGCATCCGGTCCTGCGAGCTCCGCCGCGGACTGTGAATACCAGATGTCCACACTATTGTGACGGAACTGGTCGACCACGCGATCCAGAATCTTGCGGTCCGTGAGCGGCTCCTGACAGCCCTCGCAATAGAACACGATGATCGGCACGCCCCACAGCTTCTGGCGCGAGATGCACCAGTCGGGCCGCGTCGCGATCATGTTGGAGATGCGCTCCTGCCCCCAGGAGGGCGTCCATTTCACGGTCTTGATGGCTTCAAGCGCGCGCTCGCGAAGATTGTTCCGGTCCATGCCGATGAACCACTGCTCCGTCGCGCGGAAGATGGTCGGATGATGGCAGCGCCAGCAGTGCGGATAGCTGTGCTCGATGTTGTTCTGGGCCAGCAGAGCTCCGGCGTTCTTCAGAATCTCGATCACCAGCGGATTCGCCTGCCAGACGGTCTTCCCCAGCAGTTCCTCGGGCAATTTGCCAGCGGCGCCTTCGGCCGCGAAGAATTTCCCCGCGCCGTCGATGGGACAGTACACCGGAAGACCGTAAACTTGTCCGATGACGTAGTCTTCCTGCCCGTGGCCGGGAGCCGTGTGAACCGCGCCGGTTCCCTGTTCGAGCGTCACATGCTCGCCCAGGATGCCGATGGAGTCGCGCTCCAGAAACGGATGACGGAATACGGTCTTTTCCAATTGCGAGCCGGGGAACTCGGCGAGGACCTCGACATCTTTCCATCCGCAATCGACTTCGGTTTTGGACAGCAGATCCTTGGCGACAATATAGACATCGTCTCCCACTTCCGCCGCCACATAGGTGTAGTTCGGGTTAAATGAGATCGCCAGGTTGGCCGGGATGGTCCAGGGAGTGGTCGTCCAGATCAATCCCCAGACGCGTTTGCCCTTCAATGCAGGATCGATCGACACCGGATCCGACGTCAGTGCAAAACGAACCCAAATCGACGGGCTGGTATGGTTCTCGTATTCGACCTCGGCTTCGGCCAGCGCGGTGCGATCGTAAGTGCACCAATTTACCGGCTTTAGCCCCTTGTAAACATAGCCTTTTTCCAGGAAATCGACGAATGCGCCGGCGATCACGGCTTCGTACTCGGCGCTCATGGTGAGGTACGGGTCCGCCCATCGCCCCAGCACGCCCAGACGGATGAAATCCTTGCGCTGCAGATCGACGTATTTCGCCGCGTATTTGCGGCAGGCCGCGCGGATCTCCACCGGCGACATCGTGGCGCGCTTCGAACCCAGCTCGCTTTCGACCTTGTGCTCGATCGGCAGGCCGTGGCAATCCCAGCCGGGCACGTAGGGCGAATCGTAACCCTCCATGGTCTTCACCTTGACGATGAAATCCTTGAGGAGCTTGTTCAGCGCGTGGCCCAGGTGGATGTTGCCGTTGGCGTAGGGAGGCCCATCGTGAAGGATGTAAGTCGGCTGTCCCAGCCGCGCCTCGCGAATCTTGTTATAGAGCCCTGTTTCGTCCCATTGGGCCAGGAGCCTGGGTTCCAACTGGCCGAGATTGGCCTTCATGGAAAAGTCGGTCTTAGGCAGGTGAACCGTCTTCTTCAGGTCTATTTTGGCGGATTCCATCGGGGTATTCTTCTCATCGTAACCGATGTTCCCACTCTGGGTATAGAAGCGCTTCAGAATCAGTGGGCTAGCTTTAGTACCCAAATGGCATACTTTCTTATTGACAGCAGATGCAGTTCAGATTAAGATGCTTTGAGCCTATTGGGCGGGCCACGATCGCTTCAGCACAGGTGCTTCAAGCATGACTTTCCAAGTTGGAGAGAAGGTGGTTTACCCCAATCATGGGGTCGCCACCATCGAGAACATCAGTTCGAGGGCCTTCGCCGGCAATCTCGAACGCTTCTACCTCCTTAAGATCACTTACAACAGCCTCACCGTGATGGTTCCGTTCTCGCACGTAGGAGAACTGCGCCTGCGCCGCGTCACGCGCAATAGCGAAATGGCTCGCGTGGTGAACTTCCTGTCTGAAGGCCGCTGCACGCGCTATCACGACTGGAAAGACCGGTTCAAGGACAACACTGAGAAGATGCGCGACGGCAGTCTTCTGGCGGTGGCCGAAGTGCTTAAGACCCTGCTGGTGCTGCAGTCGCAGAAGGTGCTCTCGTTCCGCGAAAAGAAGATGCTGGATCGCGCCCGGCACATGCTGATCACGGAGCTTTCCCATTCGCGAGGCATGACCGAAGTTGAAGCCGCCCATATGCTCGAAAAGGCGCTGGTGAAGGCGCAGCTGCATCTGCCCGAGGCGCTGTAAGCTCCATTCCCCGACGAGCGCACAGCGGGTTTCAGCGTTGTGCGCGATAGAGCAATAACGAGCGCACAGCGGGTTTCAGCGTTGTGCGCGATGGAGCAATAGTGTTAAAGCTTGAATGTGAAGCGCTGGCCCTGGCAAGTGTGGTTGATCGTCGTTGCGCTGGTAAGCGTGGTGTTTGTCTTTGTGATGGCCGTGGTCGTCGCCGGCGGGGGCGATTGAAGGCGAACGACGTAATCGCCACTGTCCATGCACTCTCTCACTAAACGGACAGCGGTCGCCGCGGGTCTGTTCCTGCTTCTGGCCGCCGTTTACTGGCGGCTGCTTTTCTTCCCTTCACACTTCGTCTGGTTCGATCATTACGATCTCACGGAACTGCAAATTCCACGGCTCCAGTTTTTCGCCCGAAGCCTGCACGCCGGGCACTTCCCTTTGTGGAATCCGTATATCTGGCTGGGACAACCGGTACTCGGATCCGGCCAGCCCGGCCCGCTGAATCCGCTGATGATTCTGTTCGCGAAGTTTCTTCCTTTGCGCGATGGACTCCTCTCCTTCGCCGAGCTGAACTGGCTGTACGTCGTGCTGCATTTCCTCGCCGCGCTGTTCGCGTACCGCTTCTGCCGGTATCTGGCGCTTCCAGTTCTGCCTTCGCTGCTGGGGGCGGTGGCGTTCTCTTGCACCGGATTTCTGGGAAGCGCCGCCTGGCTCGATATCACCAGCGCCGTCGCGCTGACTCCGCTGATTTTCTATTTCGCTTTCCGGCTGTGGACCGAAGACGGCATGCTCAAGAGCGCCGCTCCTCTGGGGTTCGTCCTGGGACTTAGTTGGTGGACCGGACATCATGAAATCCCGATGATCCTGTGCTATGCCGTGCTGTTCGGGAGCGCATGCGTCGCGGCCACTGGCAAATCCTGGCGAGTGGTCCAGGGCACGATCCTGGCATTCGCTCTCGCCGTTCCGATCAGCGCGATGCAGACGCTGCCTTTCTATGAATTCGGCCATGCGTCGCGGCGCTGGGTGGGCGCGGCGAATCCCATCGGATGGGCGGATAAGGTGCCGTACGAAGTGCATGCGCGCTACTCGCTGCCGTGGCTCGGATTGGCCGAATTCTTCGCGCCCGGGGGCGCTCCCGAGGACCACTGGACCGCCTTCGCGGGCGTCACCATCCTGGTTCTGGCCATCGCGGCGCTGATCTATCGCTGGTCCGACCGGCGTGTGCGGATGCTGGGCTTTCTTACGCTGGGCTCGGTGCTCTACGCGCTCGGGACCAACACGCCGCTGCACCGGCTGGCCTACCAATTCCTCCCGCTGGTGGAGAAGGCTCGCAGCCCGGGCCGCGGGATTTTTCTTGCCGGCTTCGCGCTCAGCGCGCTGGCCGCCGTGGGAGCCGATCTGGTCATCCGCGGCCTGATTCCCCGCAAGGCGATATGGATTCCGGCGGTTGCTGCTTTGGCGATGCTGGGCGTGTATTGGTCGGGACGCGTGCCCGAGATGGAATTCCCGATCCAATCTCATTTTGTGGTGAAGGGGCTGATCGCGGCGATCGTGCTCGGGGTTCTGATGTGGCGCAAGTTTGCGGTTTGGCCGGGAGTGGTCTTGCTCGCGCTAGTGGTGATGGAGGCCGGGACCGTCGCCGCGCATCGCATGACCGATTTGCATTCCGCTGTGGTGGCTCCCTCACTCACGAAGTACGCGAGTTTGGCGAAGACTCTGCCAAGAAGCGGCGAGGGCCGGATTGCCGCCGATTACAATTCGCTCTATACCGATCTTGGCGATCTCTATGGAGTGGACGTTCTTCAATCGTTCGTTTCGGCCGTGCCGGAGCACGTTCTGCGCTTCGATTTTCAGACCGCGCGCACGCAGCAATTGCTGGGCGTGACGTCAGTCGCGGGAGCCATGCCGCGTACGTGGATCGTCCACCATGTGATCCAGGCGAAGGACGTGGATGACCTCAAGCGCTTGATTGAGGACCACTCCACGAATTTCGCCACGACCGCGGTCACGCTGGAGGCTCCTCTGTCGCTTGAAGAGTGCGGCGATTCGCGGGTTATCTCCTTCGATCGGCCGGATAGCGACACGCTGCGGATCAATGCGGACCTCGCGTGTCGCGGGCTTCTGGTGGTGAGCGAGACGTTTTACCCCGGCTGGGAGGCGACTGTGGACGGCAAGCCTGAGCCGATTCACGAAGTCTTCGGCGCGCTGCGCGGCGTTGTGCTGGATGCGGGCAATCATCGCGTCGAGATGCGATATCGTCCGGGGGTTGTCAGGCTCGGGGTGTGGTTGAGCTTTCCGGCAATCGCGCTGAGTCTTCTGCTTATCGTCCGGTCGAGAAGGTCCCCGGGTTTACCGCGCGGCTGAGGAGATTCGCTGGAGCTTCCGCATCAACCCCTCAAGTTTGTCGAGCCGAAGTGCGTTCGCGCCATCCGACAAAGCGCGCTCCGGAGCCTCGTGCACTTCGATGAACACGGCATCGACGCCCACGGCCACCGCGGCGCTGGCCAACGGCTCGATGAACTCGGGCTGCCCGCCCGATGCCGTTCCCGCGGCACCGGGCAACTGCACGCTGTGCGTCGCGTCGAAGATCACCGGCCACCCGAAGCCGCGCATGGTCGCCAGGCCGCGCATATCGACCACCAGGTTGTTATAGCCGAACGAGGTGCCGCGCTCGGTCAGCAGAATCCGGTCATTGCCGGTCGACGCAACCTTCTCCGCGGCGAGCCGGATGTCGGCCGGCGAAACGAACTGGCCCTTCTTGATATTGACCGCGCGCCCGGTCTTGCCCGCTTCCACCAGGACATCGGTCTGCCGGCACAAGAACGCCGGAATCTGGAGAATATCGACCGATTCGGCCGCAAGCGCCGCCTGGGCGGGCTCGTGGATATCGGTCAGCACGGCGATCCCGCGATCGCGAACACTCTTCAGGATGCGCAAACCTTCTTTAATCCCCGGACCGCGATAGGAATTCACACTCGAACGATTGGCCTTATCGAAAGAAGCTTTAAATATAAACGCGGCTTCCAGCCGCTTCGAAAGCGTCGATAGCGCAGATGCGAGCATGTTCACGTGCTCTTCGCTCTCGATCACGCACGGTCCGGCGATCAACGCCAGCCGTCCGTTCCCGCCTATCTCTACTTCAGACGTGATGCGCACTATTGCAGGATCACCGAAGTTCGGCCAGGTGCGGCGTGTGCGCGCTTGTCCGGTTGCTTTTCGGCCCGGACGCGGTGATAGTCGAGCGCTGCGCCTACGAACGCGCGGAATAAAGGATGCGGTTCCAGTGGCTTCGACTTGAACTCGGGATGGAACTGGCAGCCCAGGAACCAGGGATGATCGGGCAGCTCGCAAATCTCGACGTAGACGCCGTCGGGAGTCTCTCCCGTTAACCGCAGGCCGTGCTCTTTCAAGATGGCTTCGTACTCGCGGTTGAATTCGTAGCGATGGCGATGACGCTCGCTGATCTCGCGCCTTGCGTACGCCTGCCGCGCGAAACTGTTTTCCGCGAGCTGGCAGGGATACGCTCCCAGCCGCATGGTGCCGCCCAGCTCGTCGACGCCCTTCAACTCGCGCAGCTTGTAGATCACGCGATCCGGCGTGGCCGGATCGAACTCGGTGGAGTTGGCTTGCGCGAGCCCGCACACGTTGCGCGCGAACTCGATCACCATGGTCTGCATTCCCAGGCAAATCCCGAAATAGGGGACCTTGGATTCGCGCGCGTAGCGGATGGCCTGCAGCATGCCTTCAATGCCGCGGCGTCCAAACCCGCCCGGAACCAGGATCCCGTCGAAGGCTTCGAGCTCTCCGGCAGCCTCGGGCCATTTGAGCCGCTCGGCCTCGATCCAGGTGATCTTGACCTTGGCGTCGTGCGCGAGTCCGCCGTGCAACAAAGCCTCCTTCAGGCTTTTATAGGAATCCTCGTACTCGACGTATTTCCCGACCAGACCGATCGATACTTCGCGCGACGGCTGCTTGATGCGATGCACCATGTCGGTCCAGGCGGTGAGATCGCGCGGACCGGCGTCCAGAGCCAGCAGGCGCATCGCGATTTCGTCCACACCCTGCTCGGCGAACGTCAGCGGGACTTCGTACACGCTGTCCACGTCCTTGGCCGTGATGACGGCCTGCACGTCCACGTCGCAGAACAGCGCGATCTTTTCCTTCATCTCCTGCGGTATCGGGCGCTCGCTGCGGCAGAGAAGAATGTCCGGCTGGATACCGATGGCGCGCAGTTCTTTCACGCTGTGCTGGGTCGGCTTGGTCTTGAGCTCCTGCGCGGCCGCGATCCAGGGAACCAGAGTAACGTGCACGAACAAAGTATTCTCGCGGCCGAGTTCGTGACGCAGCTGGCGGATCGCCTCGAGGAAGGGCAGGGACTCGATATCGCCCACGGTGCCGCCGATCTCGCAGATCACGACGTCGGCTGGGAAAGCGTGTTCCGCGCTCGAAACGCGGCGAACCGCGGCCTTGATCTCGTTGGTCACGTGCGGGATCACCTGCACGGTCTTTCCCAGGTAATCGCCGCGGCGCTCGCGCGAGATGATCTGTTCGTAGATGCGGCCGCTGGTCAAATTATTGGCCTGTGAAAGCGGCGAATGCGTGAAGCGCTCGTAGTGGCCCAGATCGAGATCGGTTTCGGCGCCGTCGTCGGTGACGAACACCTCGCCGTGCTGGAACGGGCTCATGGTGCCAGGATCGACGTTCAGGTAGGGATCGAACTTCTGCAGCGTGACCTTCAGGCCGCGGCTTTCGAGCAGACAGCCGAGACTCGCCGCCGCGATCCCTTTGCCCAGGGAGGAAACCACACCGCCGGTTACGAAGATATATTTGGCCATTAACGATTTATCCCATCGCTGAAAAAGGGGACAGGCAGCTCTGCCCCCTCCAAGTTAGCTTCTGACCTTGCGGACGAGTGAGGGAGTGGACAGAGTAGCCTGTCCCCTTTTTCAAATAATTCCGCGACCTGTTTCCAATCTTCAGGCGTGTCGACGCCCAGGGATTCGTACTCGGTTTCCACCACGCGAATTTTGAAGCCGTTTTCGAGCGCGCGTAGCTGTTCCAGGCGCTCGGCGCGTTCCAGCGGCCCTACCGGCAGATCCGGATAAGACAGCAGGAAGTCGCGGCGGTAAACGTATAGCCCGATGTGTTTAAAATAATGGGTTTGCTCGTCTCGAGCAAAGGGAATGGGCGACCGCGAGAAATACAGCGCGTTGCCCTGCGCGTCGGTCACGACCTTCACCACGTTGGGATCCTGAATATCGGCGGGCCGCTCGATGCGTTTCTTGATGGTGCCCATGGGAACCACGCCCATACCGTCGTCCAAAAGACCGAGGATCGCCGCGTCGATGGCCGCCGGATCGATCATGGGCTCGTCGCCCTGCACGTTGACGACGATCTGGGCCTGGGAAGCGGAGGCGACTTCGGCGACGCGGTCGGTTCCCGATACATGATCGGCGCGCGTCATGACCACGCGTGCACGAAATTCCTGGGCCGCGGCCTGGATGCGCTCGTCATCGGTCGCGATGACCACGTCGGTAAGATAGCGCGCCTGGCAAGTGCGTTCCCACACGTGCTGCAGCATAGTCTTACCAGCGATGGAGACGAGGGCTTTGCCAGGGAAACGAGAGGAAGAGTACCGTGCGGGGATTACACCAAGAATCCGTTGCGGCACACTCGAATATAGCACACCGCGGGCATCCCGCGAAGCGTTACCAAAATCCATAGGCGGTTCCATATTTTGGAACTTCAGGTGCTCCGAAACCGGCATGGCCTGCTATAATCGACACAGGTTGCGGGCCACTATGCGTTCGTTGTTGGCGATCGCGTTGCTAGGGATGTCGTTGCTGCCATTGACAGCAGACGATAAGGTTCAGAAGCGGGCGGATCCGGACGCTCCGACCATCAATATTCAGCCTCGCGTCCGGCCTTCGGCAAATCCTTCCGACGAAACCATCCTCGACCGCCGCGCGGATCTGCGCATCGATACGACTCTGGTGCTGGTTCCTGTCGCGGTAACCATCGCCTCGACCGGCAAACTCCTGACGGGTCTGGAAAAAGAGAACTTCGAGCTCACCGAGGATAAGGTCGCGCAGGAAATCGCCACATTTGGAAGCGAGGATGTGCCGCTTTCGGTAGGTGTGGTTTTCGATACCAGCGGCAGCATGGGCGCTAAGCTCGAACGGTCGCGCCAGGCGGTGGCGCAGTTCATGCGCATAGCCAACCCCGAGGACGAATTTTTTCTGGTTCAGTTTAACGACCGGCCCGACCTGAGTGTGCCGTTCACTTCCCATCCGGAAGATGTTCAGAGTCATCTCACCTGGGTCCAGTCGCGGGGCCGGACCGCGTTGCTGGACGGAGTGGCCATGGCCATGAACGAGATGAAAAAGGCTAAAAACGGCCGGAAAGCTCTGCTGATCATCTCCGATGGAGGGGACAATTCCAGCCGATTTACCGAAAGCGAGGTACGGAGCTGGGTGCGCGAAGGCGACGTTCAGATCTACGCGATCGGGATTTTCGAACCAATGGACTCCCGCGGCCGGACGCCGGAAGAAATGAGCGGTCCCGGGCTGCTCAGCGATCTGGCCGAGCAAACCGGCGGGCGGAACTTCTCCGTCGAGAATCTGGCGGATCTGCCGGACGTGGCGGCCAAGATCGGTCTGGAACTCCGCAACCAGTACGTGCTCGGCTACAACCCGAAGAATGGGGCTCATGACGGCAAGTACCGAAAAGTGGAAGTGAAACTGGTGAAAGTGAAGGACCTGCCGCCGCTGCGGGCAAGGTACCGTCCAGGATATGTCGCACCGTCTCAGTAACTGGCTCAATAAGCGGCCCACCCCGTGGGTTGTCGCGGGACTGTTTGCGGCCGGCTTGATGGCCGTGGCAGTCCTCGCGCAGGACGAAACCCCCACTTTCCATACGGAAATCAAGGAAGTCACGCTTCACGTAAGCGTCCTCGACAAGAACGGAAAGCTGATCACCAACATCCCCAAGTCGGCCTTCAAGGTTTACGAGGACAACGTCGAACAGCCGATCAAGCTGTTCCAGCGCGAAGATGTCCCGGTTTCGATGGGCATTCTGGTGGACAACAGCGGCAGCATGAACGACAAGCGCCCGCGGGTGGCTGCGGCGGCTCTGGCCCTGGTGAAGGCGTCCAATCCCGATGATGAGGTCTTCATCGTGAATTTCAACGACGATCCGTACCTCGATCAGTCCTTCACCCACGACAGCAAGAAGCTGGAAGAGGCTCTGACCCGAATCGACGCGCGCGGCGGCACGGCCATGCGGAATGCCATCAGCGGGGCGATCGATTACATGAAGACGGACGCCAAGCTGGATAAGAAAGTGATCGTAGTGGTCACCGACGGCAACGACAACGCCAGCGGCGAAACCACACTCGAACAACTTCTGCGCAAGGTCCACGACAGCGGTGTGCTGGTGTACTCGATCGGGCTGCTGAGCGAAGAAGAACCTCGCGAGGCGCGTGCGGCCAAGCGCGCCCTCAATGCGCTGGCGGAAGCATCGGGCGGGTTCGCGTACTATCCCAAGGATCTCGCGGAAGTGGAAAAGCTCACGCCGGAGATCGCCCATGAGATCCGCAATCAATACACCATCGTGTATTCGCCGCTGAACGACAATCTGGACGGCTCCTTCCGGAAAATCAAGGTCGAGCTGAGTGGGCAATACCGGGGAGCCACGGTGCGCGCCAAGAACGGCTACTACGCCAACCCCGCTCCCGCGCCCAAATCCACAAGCTCGCTCAACAAACCATGATCTTCATCCGATGATGATCGGCTTCTTTTGGCGGTCGGCAAAAGGGAATCGCCTGCGGCCGTGGCGCAGTCCCTACCTGCGCTGGCGGATCGAAACCTATTGGGGTCTGCATGCCGATCGAATCACGCCGGCTGAGTTCCGGGCATTTCTGTGGAACCATCGCCGGGAGCTGCTGCGGTTCCTGCGGTGGGCAGAAAAGATGGAATCAGCTGCCCGGACCGGAGCCGTACCGCAGCGGCCAATCCCCTCACTCCATCTGTAAACTAAGACCTAAGATGCTGCTCGGTTTGCACCATATCACCGCGCTGGCGGGGGATCCGCAGGCAACCCTCGACTATGGCGTCCAGGCGCTCAAACTTCGGCTGGTGAAGCGCACGGTCAATTTTGACGACCCAGGCGCTTACCACTTCTACTTCGGCGATCCCCTTGGTTCGCCCGGATCGATCCTGACATACTTCTCAGGGTTTCAGCGCCAGGCGAAAAGAGGGTCTGGTCAAATCGTCTCGGGACCGAACCTGGAATGCGTTACGCTGTGCGAAAACGATCCCGAACCCACGGCTCGCTTCCTGGAGATCCTGGGATTCGAGCCGGCGGGTGTGGAAGGGAACCGGCATCAATTTGAATTGGGCGGCGGCGATGCCCGTATCGAGATACTTCACGAGCCCCAAGCCGAGCGCGGGAAGATGGGCATGGGCGCGATCCATCACGTCGCTTTTCGGGAAAGTATCGAGACGCGACTTCATCATGACCATTGAAACGGACTTCTTGAATTGCTCGGCTGAGAAGCTGAATCAGCTCTGCGAGCGCGTGGAGACCTGCCTGAACAAGCTCACGCCGGAACAGATCTGGATGCGCGGCACGGAGAACCAGAACGCCGTCGGGAATCTGGTGCTGCATCTGAACGGCAACGTGCGGCAGTGGATCCTGGGCGGGGCCGGCGGAGAGCCGAATGCGCGCGTCCGCGATGAGGAATTCTCGGCGCGAGGTGGAATGGAGCCGGAAGCGCTCGCACGCTTGTTGCGATCGGCGGTAGATCGAGCACTGGCGGTCATCCGTCAGTTGCCGCATGAGCGGCTGGCCGAACGCACCACCATCCAGGGACACGATGTGACGCTGCTCAACGCGATCTTTCACGTCGTCGAACATTTCTCCGGGCACACCGCGCAGATCATTTTCGTCACCAAGATGCTCACCGGCGAGGACCTCGGATTCTATTCGTATTTATCGAAGCCGCAGCCGCACAGTGGAAAAACTGCGTAGATGCTGACTCGTTTCGTCTATGTCGCGTTGCTGGTGGCGCCATTGTGCGCGCAAAATGCGGCTCGCTATGAGCTGCGATTTCCCAACGCGGCGCATCACGAGGCCGAAGTCCGCGCGACATTTTCGGGCGTGCGCGGGTCCGTGCTTGAAGTGGTGATGAGCCGGTCATCGCCCGGACGGTACGCGCTGCACGAATTCGCGAAGAATATTTACAATGTTCGTGCGACTGATGGCGCGGGCAAGCGCCTACGTGTGACGCGGTCCAATCCCTATCAGTGGAATATCGAGACGAATTCTGGTACTGCGGGCTCGACGGTGGTGATCGATTACACCTTGTTTGGCGACCGTGCCGATGGGACCTACGACGCGATCGATACTACCCATGCGCATCTGAATCCGCCGGCGACGTTCGCCTGGGCGCGGGGCTTTGAGAAGAGCCCGATTTCGCTCAAGATCGACATTCCAGCGGGCTCCGATTGGACGGTCGCGACGCAACTGGCGCCGGCCGCGAACGAAACGCGCTCTATAAACGATTGGACCGCGCCGAATTTGGACGCGCTGATGGATGCACCGCTCGAAATCAGCTCCCACATGCTGCGGGAATGGACCGCGGACGGTGCGCGATTCCGTCTCGCTCTGCATTCTCCAGCCGCCGATGATGCGGTGACTCGTTTTCAGAAGATGTGCGAAGCCGTGGTGCTCGAAGAAGAAGGTGTCTTCGGCGCGTTTCCCAAGTACGACAACGGCTCGTACACGTTCCTGCTGGACTATCTGCCTTACGTTTCAGGCGACGGCATGGAGCATCGCGATTCGACCGTGATCACCAGCGCGCGGGTGCTCACCCGGGAATCCGCGGGGCAGCTGATCGAATCCGTCGCGCACGAGTTTTTTCATTCCTGGAACGTCAAGCGCATCCGGCCGCGCTCGCTCGAACCGTTCGATTACGAGCGGGTCAACATGTCGGGCGAGCTGTGGTTTGCCGAGGGTTTCACGGATTACTATGCTCCCCTGGTTCTGCACCGCGCGGGCCTCCTATCGCAGGACGAGTTTATTCGCCTCATGGGCAATGCGGTCGATACCGTGCTCACCGCGCCCGGCCACGAGGTGTTCAGCCCGGTCGATATGAGCCGGCGGGCGGCGTTTGTCGACGGCGCCGCGTCGATCGATCCGCAGAATCAGGCCAATACCTATATTTCGTATTACACCTACGGCCGCGCCATCGCTCTGGGAATCGATCTGGCGATTCGGTCGCAGTTCCCGGGCAAATCGCTGGATGACTGGATGCGCGCGATGTGGCGTACGCATCCCGATGTTCAGAAGCCGTATACGGAGGAAGACCTGGAGCAGGCGCTGGCCGACGCCACCGGAAGCAAGGAATTTGCGAAAGAGATGTTTGAGCGTCACATCGATGGTCTGGAACCGATGGAGTATGCCGCTCTGCTGGCGCACGCCGGCTTCGCGCTGGAAGCCGCATCGCCCGGGAAGGCGCCCGGTGAGGCTTGGATCGGAACGCCGCCCATGAGTTTTTCCGACCGCGGCGCGGATGTGATCGGATCGACTCTGCGCGGCTCGCCGCTGTACATCGCGGGTGTCGACCGCGGCGACCGGATCGTCGAGGTCGACGGCAAAAATCTCAACACGCGGCAGGACTGGAACGAGGTTGTGGCATCGCACAAGCCCGGGGACCATAGCACGCTGACCGTGGAAGCGCGCACGGGGAAGAAGCAGGTCGAAATGACCTGGGCTCAGCCGCCGGACGTCGAGATTGTTTCTTTCGAGCAGGCCGGGCAGCAGGTGACGCCCGAGATCACAGCATTTCGCGAGGCGTGGCTGGGATCCAAGGCATTGCGGCCATTGCCCAGAATCGAATAGTGGGGCAGGTTTTCAACCTGCACGCCGATTTTCCAATCGGCGTGATACGCGGGTTACAAACCCGCGCGCAGGATGCAATCCTGCCCCACTACAATAGGGTGTTATGAGACGCCTGCTCTTACCCGTTCTCGTTTTGATCCCGCTGCTGTGTGTGAGTCAAGCAGTTTGGGCGCAAGCCGCGAAACACCTCGCCAACCTCAAGCAGATCACTCACGGGGGGCAGAACGCGGAAGCCTATTGGGCTCCCGACGGCAAGCGGCTGATCTTCCAGGCGACCCGCGACACCAGCGAATGCGATCAGCAGTACATCATGAACGCCGATGGGTCGGACATGCACATGGTGTCGAACGGCAAGGGCGTCACCACCTGCGGATATTTTTTGCCCGACAACAAGCACATCCTATACGCCTCGACCCAGGAAGCGGGCCCTTCCTGCCCGGCTCGGCCGGATCGCAGCAAGGGTTATCTATGGGCGGTCTATCCGGGCTTCGACATCTATCTGGCCGATGACAAGGGCAAGATCGAAAAGAAGCTCACCGATGCCGGCGGGTACGACGCCGAAGCCACCATCAACTGGAAGAAGAACAAGATCATCTACACCTCCATGGCATCCGGCGACCTGGATTTGTGGACCATGAACCTGGATGGTTCCGGCAAGAAGCAGATCACCAAGACCGAAGGCTACGACGGCGGCGCGGTCTTTTCGCGGGACGGATCGAAGATCGCCTGGCGGGCGTATCATCCGGATACTCCCGACAAAATCAAGACTTACAAGGATTTATTGAAGGACAACTTAACAGCGCCCATGAAGATGGAATTGTGGGTGGCCAACAGCGACGGTTCGAATGCCAAGCAGATCACCAATTACGGCTGCGCCAGCTTCGCTCCGACGTTCACCCCGGACGGCAAGAAGATCCTGTTCTCGTCCAACAAACAGAAGTGCGATAGCCGCGATTTTGAGCTTTACACCATCCATCCGGACGGTACCGGCCTGGAACAAATCACGTCTTATGGCGGGTTTACGTCGTTTCCGGAGTTCTCGCCGGACGGCAAGAAGATCGTCTTTGTTTCCAGTTACCTCTCTAAGAGCGATTATGAATTTAACGTCTTTACTGCCGATTGGAAGTAGGGGAGAATGAACCTATGAAACGCGTTGCCTTTGCAGTCGCTTTGTTTGCTGCGGCGCCTATGTTCGCCGGAGTGCGAATTCAGACAGAGAACACGAATCTGGCCACTAAGAAGGTCACGACGGATGTGATTTTTCTCGACGCCAACCGGTTGCGCATTGACTCCGGCGACGGCAAATCCGTGATGTTCCTGACGGACGGCGGCAGGAACCGGATGGTCATGCTCGATAAGGCCAAGAACCAGTATCAAGAGATCGACGAAGAAACGATGAAGCAGATGGCGCAGCAAATGTCGGGCATGATGGCGCAGATGCAGGCGGCCATGAAGAACATGCCTCCCGAGCAGCGCGAGATGATGGAGAAAATGATGAAGGGCAAGATGCCGCAGGCGGCCGCCGCGGCGCCCAAGACTGTGTACACGTCCAAAGGCAGCGGCAGCGTCAATGGATTCAGCTGCACCAAGTATGAGGGCGATCTGAGCGGTGTGAAGGAATCGGAAGTATGCGCCGCGCTTCCCGCGCAGATCAAGCTCACCGCTGCCGATATGCAGATCTTCGAAAAGATGAGGCAGTTTCCCAGCAGCCTTCTGAGCTCGCTGGCCAACTCCCCTGTGAAAATCAATGTTCCATCGGGCTATGGGTTCGAACAGGGCTACGAAGGATTTCCGATCCAGAAGACGGACTTCGATAACGGCCAGGCGACCAGGCGCTCGGAGCTGAAGTCGATCACGCGGACGAACTTCACGGATGCGGATTTCTCTCTTGGCAACGCGGAAAAGGTCGAGCTGCCGATTCCCGGCGGCCGCGGCAAGCAGCGCTAGGCCGATACGGTTACCAGTTCCATCCGCT
>Ga0209483_1000041_pt1 | contig 140809 bp, 131 predicted proteins | sample NGEPerA_FD_184508 | JGI IMG/M metagenome (GOLD analysis project Ga0209483, IMG submission 184508) | Arctic peat soil microbial communities from the Barrow Environmental Observatory site, Barrow, Alaska, USA - NGEE PermafrostL2-A... | ecosystem: Environmental > Terrestrial > Soil > Wetlands >... | reverse complement strand
GCTGGTACGGGCTGAAGAAAGGCCTGCGCGGCCGCTTCGCGATGTACGTCCCCCCGATTCTCGAGGCGCTCGGCCTGGTCGAGATGGAGCACCGCCCCAAGAACAACCGCATCCGCGCGTTGTAGCCTTCAGGGCAGGTCGCCGCGAGGAGCGCGGCGGGTGCGCGGCGCACCGGTGGGCGGCATGGGGTCGTATCGGATTGCGGCTATTCCGGCGGATGGGATTGGGCCGGAGGTCATCGGGGCGGGGCTCGAGGTGCTCGGTGTGCTGCAGCGGCTCGATCCCGCGCTGCGGCTCGAGGTCGTGCATTTTCCGTGGGGATCGGATTACTATCGCGCCCACGGTGTGATGATGCCGGCCGATGGGCTCGATGCGCTGCGTTCGTTCGATGCGATCTACTTCGGGGCGGTCGGTGACCGCGAGGTTCCCGATCATGTCACGCTGTGGGGGTTGCGGCTCGCGATCTGCCAGCCGTTCGATCAGTATGCGAACGTGCGGCCGACGCGCATCCTGCCGGGTCTTGCGAGTCCGCTGCGGGACTGCGAGCCCGGCGATCTCGACTGGGTGATCGTGCGCGAGAACAGCGAGGGCGAGTACGCCGGGATGGGCGGCCGCGCGCATCGCGGTCATGCCATCGAGGTGGGAACCGAAGTCGCCGTTTTCACGCGCGCCGGGATCGAGCGGATCGTCCGGTTCGCGTTCGAGCTCGCGCGCAGCCGGCCGCGCAAGCTGCTCACCGTGGTGACCAAGTCGAACGCGCAGCGGCACGGCATGGTGCTGTGGGACGAAGTTGCGGTCGAGGTGGCGCGCGACTATCCCGACGTTACGTGGGACCGCGAGCTGGTCGACGCGATGACCGTCCGCATGGTGAGCAAACCCAAGAGCATCGATACGGTCGTGGCGACGAACCTGCACGCCGACATCCTGAGCGATCTCGCGGCGGTGCTCGCCGGGAGCATCGGCATTGCGCCGACCTCGAACCTCGATCCGACGCGCCGCTTTCCCTCGATGTTCGAACCGATCCACGGTTCGGCGTTCGACATCACCGGCAAAGGGATCGCGAACCCGATCGGCGCGTTCTGGACCGCGGTGATGATGCTGGAACACCTCGGTGAACGCGACAATGCCGCGCGGCTGATGAAAGCGATCGAAGACGTCACCGCGTCGGGCGTGCGAACCCCGGATCTCGGCGGCACCGCGCGCACCGCCGACGTAACCGCGGCCGTGTGCGAGTCGTTGGCGGGGGTTACGGCAGCGTCGGGATGATGTCGCGGTGGTGTTCGCGCATGTCGAGGAACGGCTGCTCGACGAAGCGGTGCATCGGGACGGCGAAGCAGTAGACGATCAGCAGGGCGATGATGCCGAGCCACAGCGTGACGAGCGGGTTTCCGAGCGGCCCGGGATATGCGCCGACGACGTGGTTGATGATCGGTTCTTGGAAGAGGTAGACGGCGTAGGCGAGGGCGGCTAGCGTCGCGACGAATTTCGAGTTCACCACGGCGTCGAGACGCGTCCAGCCGCCGCGGGTCAGCCCATAGAGGAGCAGTCCCGCCGAACACGCACCGAGGATGTCGATCAGACCGTAGGTGCTGATGACCGGCAGCAGGTGCGTCGGGTCGAGGCCGAGCGTCCGCATCTGCAGCCCGATGAACAGCACGCCGAGGAGCGCGGCGCCGCCGTACCATGCTTGCGGGAGCCGCGGGCGCGGCGCGCGGATCGCCAGGAACGCGAGCGCGGCGCCGATCGCGAACGCGGTCCCCATCCCGACGACGTTGCGCGTGTAGACCGCGACCGAGTCCCAGGTCGCGGCGCCGGCTTTCGTCAGCACGTACAGCGAGGCGAAGCGCTCGAGCGCGCTCAGGCAAAACACCAGCGCCAGCAGGAACCAAATCGAGCGAACGCGCGTGTCGACCGATCGCTTCCGCACGAGCGCGTAGAGCGCGAACGCCACGACGGGCATGATCAGGTAGAACTGCGCATCGACGGCCATCGTCCAGAGCGGGCCGTTGATCTGCGTGACGAACGGGACGAGGAAGCCGTGCAGCATGAACACGTGGGCGCCGACATCGAGAACTGACGGCCTGTCCGCGTGCAGCGATGCGTCCACGATGCTGAGCGCCAGGCACACGAAGTACAGCGGATAGATGCGAAGGAACCGCCGCGCCGCGAACTGACGCCAGCTCGGCAGCGGCGTGCCGTCGACGATCGCGCGGAAGTACGGCCCGCAGAGCAGGAAGCCGGTCAGCACGAAGAAGCAGTCGACGCCCCAGTAGCCGAGCCACTCCAGCTCGCGCGACTTCGCGATCAGCAGCGTCTGCAGAAACATGTGGTGCAGGAACACGCACAGGATCGCGAACGCGCGCAGCGCGTCCGCATACGCGATTCGAACCGTCCGCGACACCACAGCCCAGACGCTGTACCCGTTCGGCCGATCCTTCTCTCGAAAGGGCCGTTAGCGGGTCGGGGCGTCGAAGAGCGGCGGGTCGGTGACCGCGGGGAGCGTGCCGTTGGGGCGGGCGGCGAGCGGTTCGCGCTTCGGGGCGAGCGCGATGTAGACGATCGGGACCAGCACCAAGGTGAGCAGCAGCGAGCTGGCCAGGCCGCCGATCACGACGGTGCCGAGGGAGCGCTCCGCCTGCGCGCCGGGATCGAGCGCGAGCGCGAGCGGCAGCATCCCGGCGATCATCGCGGCGGTCGTCATGATGATCGGGCGGAAGCGTTCGCGCGCGGCTTCGCGGATCGCGGCGATCCGCCCGAGACCTTCGTTGCGGCGCCGGTTCGCGAAATCGACCAGCAGGATCCCGTTCTTCGTCACCAGCCCGATCAGCAGCACCGAGCCGATCAGCGAGAACAGGTTCAGCGTCTGGCCGGTGAGCGCGAGCGAACCCAGCGCGCCGACGACCGCCACGGGGACCGCGAACATGATGATGAACGGCGTGCGGTAGCTGTTGTAGAGCGCGACCATCAGCAAGTAGACCAGCACGATCGAGAGCAGCAGCGCGACCGTCATCCCCTTCACCGTCGCGCTGACCTGCTGCTCGTTGCCGCCCGAGGCCGGTGCGACGGTGACGGACGACGGCAGTTGCAGCGCGGCGAGCCGGCTCGCGAAGTCGTGCTGGACGTTCGAGAGCTTCGCGCCGGGCGCGAGATCAGCGCCGGCGTAGACGACGCTCGCCCGGTTGATGCGCACGATCATCGGCGGCGCCGGCGACTGCACGAGCGTCGCGATGTCGCCGACGCGGACGATCGAGCCGTTGGCGGCGCGGATAGGGATCGCTTCGATCGCCCCGAGCGAGTCCTGCGCGCTCTGCGGGTAGCTGACCAGCACGTTCTTGAGGCCGTCCGGCCCGGTGAACTGCGTCGCCAAGTCGCCGCCGAACGCCGCCCGGATCGCGGTCGACGCGGTGCCGATGCTGGCGTCGAGCGAGCGCGCGCGCTCGCGGTTGAACTCGACGTTCACCTGCGGTGCGTCGGCCATCCCCGACGTCGTGACGTCGATCGCGCCGGGCGTCGCCGTCAACGCGGCGGCGACCTTCGCCGCGTATGCTTCGGGATGGCCGTCGACGCTCGTGATCACCTCGTCGATCGGCTGCGCGTTGCCGCCGGCGATGTCGGTCGCGGGGACGGCGACCACGGTCGCGCGCGGCGCGATCTGCTGCGCCTGCGACTGCAATTGCGCGGCCCAGTACGCCGTCGAGTGGGCGCGCGCGTCCTTGAGGTAGACGTCGATCTGCCCGACCGCCGGGTTGCTGATGTAGCCGGAGAGCTGGCCGAGGTACGCGCCGGCGGTCGACGACTCGGCCTGCAGGTCGGGGATCGCATCGACGATCCGCTCCATCGCCAGAATCCCGCGGCGCGTCGTTTCGAGCGGCGTGCCGCTGGGATACGTCACCGTCAAGTACAGCTCGCCGCGGTCGACCGGCGGGATGTACTCGAATCCGACCAGTCCGAGCGGGATCAGCGCCAGCGCCAGCACCAGCGAGACCACCGAGACGAGCGCGACCGTGCGACCGTGGTTCAGCCCCCAGGTGAGCACGCGCTCGGCGTACGCTTCGCGCGTCGCTTCGAAACGCGCGGTGAACGCGTCGATGATCCCCCACGGCCGCCAGTGCGAGAGCAGCGCCCAGCGCCCGGCGAGCGTCGGCGTCACCGTGAACGAGACGAACAGCGAGGTGAGCGTGGCGACGGTCACCACGAGTCCGAACTCGCGCATGAACAGCCCGACCGAGCCGGGCAGGAACGAGATCGGCAGGAAGACGACGACGTCGACCAGCGTGATCACGATCGCCGCGACGCCGATCTCGCTGCGCCCGGTGATCGCCGCCTCGGTCGGCTCCTCGCCGCGCTCGAAGTGGCGTTCGACGTTCTCCAGCACGACGATCGAGTCGTCGACCAGGATCCCGATGATCAGGGTCATCGCCAGCAGCGAGACCGTGTCGAGCGTGAAGTGCGCCAGCTTCATCGCCGCCAGCGTGACCAGCAGCGAGGACGGGATCGCGATCATGACGACCAGCGCGTTGCGCCACGAGCGCAGGAACAGCAGCATCACGATCCCGGTGAAGACGATCGCTTCGACCAGCGTGCGCACGACGCCGGTGAGCTGCTGCTCGGTGTAGGTCGACTGGACGTTGAGGACTTCGAACTGCACGTCCGGATAGGTGCGGCGCAGCATCGGCAACGCGGCCAGCACGTTGCGCGAGGTGTCGACCTCGCTGGTGCCGGCCGACTTCTGGACGTTGAGGGTGACGCACGGCTCGCCGTTCGAGTACGCGAACACGCGCTGCGTCTCGAACGTGTCGCGCACGTCGGCGACGTCGGAGATGCGGAACAGGCGCGGCTGGGTCGACCACGGGTTGGTGGTCGTCGACGCCGCACCGCCGCCGCTGCTGAGCAGCAGGCCGGCGACGGTCGGGACGTTCTGGATGTCGCCGCGCACGTCGAGGTTCGTCTCGCGGTTCGGCGAGTAGAGGATCCCGCCCGGCGAGCGGACGTTGTTGTTCGTGATCGTGCTGACGACGTCGGTCAGCGTGAAGCCCGACGCGGTCAGGCGGTTCGGATCGACATTGACCTGGATCGAGGGCGTCACCGTCCCGTTCTCCTGGACGAACGAGACGCCGGTGACCTGATCGAGCTGCGGGACGATCTTGTTGATCGTCAGCGACGAGAGGTCGCCGACCGAGAGCGCGCGCGAGCGCAGCACGAGCGAGACGACGACCGCCTCGCTCGGGTTGTAGATCGCGATCTGCGGCGTCGTGACGTCGTTGGGCAGCGCGCGCTGCGCGTTCTGCACGCGGCCCTGCACCTGCACCAGGTCGTTGTTCTGATTCGATGAGAGCGCGAAGACGGCGACGATCGAGGCTTGGCCGGGCTGGATCGAGGTTTCGAGGTGGTCGAGGTCGGGCGAACCGGCGAGCTGGTCTTCGAGCGGGCGCACGATCGCGTCGCGCATCTCCGTCGTCGACGCGCCGGGGTAGCTGACCAGGACCTGGATCGACGGCACGTCGGTGTTCGGGAACTGCTGCTGCACGAGCAGCGAGCCGGCGACGATGCCGGCGAGCAGCACCAGCGCCAGGAAGACCGTCACCAGCGTCGGCCGCTCTACGAAAAGACGCGTCAGCGACATCAGTGCGACTCCACCGCGACGGGGACGAGCGCACCGTCGCCCGAAAACTCCGCCGTTGCACGCTCGTCCGGCGGGCCCGGCGCGATCCACAGGTACACGATCGGGATCACGACCAGGGTGAGCAGCAGCGAGCTGGTGAGGCCGCCGATCACGACGGTGCCGAGCGAACGTTTGGCGGCCGAACCCGGATCGAGCGCGAGCGCGAGCGGCGTCATCCCGGCGATCATCGAGACGGTCGTCATGACGATCGGGCGGAAGCGTTCGCGCGCGGATTGCTGGATCGCGCTGAGCTTGTCGAGCCCGGCGTCGACCTTGAGGATCGCGAAGTCGACCAGCAGGATCCCGTTCTTGCTGACCAGCCCGACCAGCATGATCACGCCGATCAGCGAGAAGAGGTTCAGCGTTTGCCCGGTCAGCGCGAGCGAGCCGAACGCGCCGATCGCCGCGACCGGGATCGAGAACATGATGACCAGCGGGACGCGGTACGCGTTGTAGAGCGCGACCATCAGCAGGTAGACGAGCGCGAACGAAAGGATCAGCGCGGTCCCCAGACCGTTGACGGTCTGCGCGATGTTCTGCTGGTTACCGCCGGCCGCCGCGCCGACGACGACCGTGTTGGGGAGCTTGAGCGCGCGCACTTTCTCCATGAAGGCGCGCTGCACGTTCGTCTGCGCGACGCCGGGCTGCACGTTCGCGCCGATGTGGATCACGGTCTGCCGGTTGACGCGCGTGATCAGCGCTTGCGCCGGCGCGTTCTGCAGCACCGCGATGTCGCCGAGATGGACGATCGACCCGGTGCGCGTGCGCAGCGCGATCGCGCGCAGCGTCGCCAGGCTCGTCTGGTCGGCGCGCGGGTAGAGGACCTGCACGTATTTCGTGCCGTTGCTGGTGTCGAACTGCGTCGCCAGCGTCCCGCCGAACGCGGCCCGCACCGCCTGCGAGGCCGAGCCGATGTCGACGTTGAGCGCGCGGGCGCGCTCGCGGTCGAACTGGATGTCGATCTGCGGCGAGTACTGCAGCGCCGAGCTGTTGACGTTCGCGGTCCCCGGCGTGTCCTCGAGCGCCGCCAGGATTTGCGGACCGTACGCATCCGGTTCGCCGCGCGTCGACGTGACCGTCACGTCGATCGGCTGCGCGTTGCCGCCGCGCGTCCCGGTCGCCGGGATCGCGATGACGCGTGCGTCGGGGACCAGCTTGTGCCCGAGCCCGGTCATCATCCGCGCGACCTCGATCGTCGAGCGCTTGCGGTTCGGATCGAGGAAGACGCGCAGCTGCCCGGTCGAGCCGAGCGCGACGCCGCCGCCGAAGCCGGCCTGCATCGTCCCCGAGGTCGAGGTGATGCGCTGCACGCCGGGCAGCTCGAGGAAGCGGCTGGAGAGCGTGCGGACTGCGGCGTCGGTCGTGGTGAGCGGCGTGCCGGTCGGGAACTGCACGGTCGTGAAGATCTCGCCGCGGTCGACCGACGGGATGAACTCGAAGCCGATGTAGCCGAGCGGGATCAGCGCGATCGCCCCGGCCGTCGCGAGCGCGGCGACGATGACGACGATCACGCCGTGGCGCAGCGCCCAGAACAGGACGCGCTCGGCGTAGAACGTGCGCAGCCGGTTGAAGCCGCGCGTGAACCAGTCGATGAACCGCGGTGCGCGCCAGCGCGAGAGCAGCGACCAGTTGCCGGTGAGCGCCGGCGTGAGGGTGAACGAGACGGCGAGCGAGGTAAGGGTCGCGATCACGACGACGACGCCGAACTCGCTCAGGAACCGGCCGGTCTGGCCGGGGAGGAATGCGATCGGCAGGAAGACGACGACGTCGACCAGCGTGATGACGAGCGCGGCGGCGCCGATCTCCGCGCGCCCCAGGATCGCGGCGGTGCGCGGTGCTTCACCGCCCTCGAAATGCCGCCCGATGTTCTCCAGCACGACGATCGAGTCGTCGACTAGGATCCCGATGATCAGCGTCATCGCGAGCAGGGAGACGGTGTCGATCGTGTAGTTGAACAGCTTCATGACGAAGAACGTCACGAACAGCGAGGCCGGGATCGCGATCATCACGACCAGTGAGTTGCGCCACGAGCGCAGGAAGAACAGCATCGCGACGCCGGTGAAGACGATCCCTTCGATCAGCGTCTGCAGCACGCTCCAGAGCTGCGCCTCGGTGAAGTCGGCCTGGACGTTGAGCACCCGGAACGCGACGTCGGGGAACTGCGCTTCGATCGCGGGGAGTGCGGCCTGCACGGCGCGGCCGGCGGCGACCTCGCTGGCGCCGGTCGCCTTCTGCACGTTGAGCGTGAGCGCCGGCTTCGCGTCGACGTACGACGCGACGCGCTTCGGTTCGAACCCGTCGGTCACCGTCGCGACGTTGCCGACCGTCGGCAGCCGGGCGGCGATCGAGAACGGGTTCGTCGCCGTGCCACCGGCGCCCGAGATCGCGCCCGACGAGAGCGTGAGCGCCTGATTGGTCGAGCCGTTCGTCCCGGTGTACTTCTGGGTGACCGTGCCGGAGGGCGAGGTGACGCCGCGCGAGACCGTCGCGTTGCCGGAGATCAGCAGGCCCGCGACCGACTGCGGCGTCTGCACGTCGCCGCGCACGTCGATCGAGGTCTCGCGGTTGCCGAGGTACGCGATCCCGCCCGGCGCGCGCACGTTGTTCGACTGGATCGCGCTCACGACGTCGTTCGCGGTGAACCCGTAGCTCGCCAGCGCGTTCGGATCGACCGTCACCTCGAGCGCCGGCGTGACCGTTCCGCTCGCGCCGACGTTCGAGATCCCGGGGACCTGCTCGAGCGCCGGGATGATCTTGTCGGTGACGATCGCCGAGAGCCCGGCGCTGCTCAGCGAGCTCGAGGTGAGCGAGAGCGTGACGACCGTGGCCTGCGCGGGGTCGAAGGTGCGGATCGAGGGCGCCGGCAGGTCGGCCGGGAGCGCGGCGCGCGCCGTCTGCACGCGGTCCTGCACTTGGACGAGATCGGTCGTCTGGTCGGAGTCGAGCGAGAAGGTCGCCGAGATGTTGGCTTGGTTCTGCTGGATCGAGGTGTTGATGTGATCGAGGTTCGGCGCGCCGGCGATCGCGTCTTCGATCGGGCGCACGACCGCGTCGCGCAGCTCCGAGGGCGGCGCGCCGGGATAACTGACGCTCACGTTGACGGTCGGAAAGTCGACGTTGGGGAAGTTCTGCTGCACCAGCGTCGCGAGCGAGAAGATCCCGATCAGCGTCACCAGCGCGATGGCGACGAAGACGAGCGGCGGCCGGTTGACGAAGAGCTGCGTCAGGCGCATCAGTTCTGCGCGATCGATTGTCCGTCGCTGATGCCGAGCTGTCCGTTCGCGATGACGACCTGCCCGGGCTTGAGGCCGGTGACGATCGAGGTCGTGCCGTCGGAGGCGACCTCCTTCACGTGGACGGTCTTCGCGACGACGTCGACCAGCTGATCGTCGGCGATCAGAACGGTCGTGTGCGTCTCGTCGAGGAACGCGGCGGTCGGGATGCCGACGCCGCTGACCGGCGGGAGCGACGCGGTCGCGGTGACCGGCAGACCCGACTGCAGCTTGCCGTCGGCGTTCGCGACCAGCACCTTCACGGTGAAGTTCGTCGAGCCGGGCGTGACCTGGCCGAGCACCGCGACGACCGTACCGTTGTACGTGCGGGTCGCGCGCCCGGCGACGCTCAGCGTGACCGGCGCGCCGACCGGGATCGCGAACGTGTCGGTGCTCGAGGCGTTGAGCTCGGCGTAGACGTGGTCGAGCTGCTGCACGGTGAAGATCGTGCGGCCGCCCGGGTACTCACCGGGGTTCAAGTTGCGGTTGACGACGACGCCGTCGACCGGCGAGTGGATCGTCGCCTTCGCGATCTGCGTCTGCAGTTGACGAACCTGCGCTTGCGCCTGGCCGATCGTCGCGTGGGCCGCGTTCGCTTCGGCCAAGACCGACTGCACGTTGGCGGCCTGCAGGCCGACGTTCTGCGTGCCGTTGACCGCTTCGTTCGTGCGCGCCGACTGCAGGTTCGCCTGTGCCGTGCGGACCGCGGCGCGGTCGTTCGCGACCAGCGTCGCCTGCTGGTCGTACTGGCTCTGCGCGATGTAGCCGCTCGCGAGCAGCTGCTTGTCGCGGGTGAGGTTCAGGTTGTCGTTGTTCAGCGTCTGCTGCGCCTGCGCGAGCGCGGCGGCCGCGGCGCGCGTCTGATCGCCGCTCTGGCCGATGTTCAGCCTCTGCGTGTAGCGCGACTGGGTGACCTTGGCGTCGGCCGAGGCGGCGGAGCGGATGTCGGTCTCGACCGTCGCCTGCGCCTGCGCGAGCTGCGCTTGCAGGTCGGCGGTGTCGAGCTGCGCGATCACCTCGCCGGCGCGGACGCGGTCGCCCTCGTTCACGTTCACGGAAGCTGCCGCTTCGACGAGCTGGCTGGTGATCGCGACGTTCTGGAGCGGCGCGATGACGCCCGAGATCGACGAGGTCGCATGGACCGTCGTCGCGCGCGCCGCCGCGGTCGGCACCGGATTCGGCGACGAGGCGGAGCGTGCGCGACCGCCGCCGCCGCGATGTGCGCAGCCGGCGACGAAGACCGCGGCGACGATCAGCGCGAGCGCCGCCGATGTGCGCCTCACGCGATCAGCGCTGGCCTTGGTTGGCGCGCATCGCCGCCCGTTTCGCGTCGAAGTCGGCGCGCTGCGCCGGAGTCAGCACGCCGCGAATCTTGTCCATGAAGCCGTTGAAACGCGCGCGGCGCGCGTCGGGGTCGGCCGGCTGCGGCTGATTCTTGGACTCGGCACGCATCTGCTCGCGCATCTTCCGGATCTGGTCCTTCTGCGCGCCGCTCAGCGGCGGCCGGATGCTCATGAGCATCTTTGCGAAGCGCGCGCGCCCGCCGGACCGGTCGGTGCTTCCGCCGGTCCCTTGCGCGGAGGCGGCGGGCGTGAAGCCGAGCGCGGCGTTGGTGAGGGCGGCACCGCTCCACAGCAGCGTGGCGGCGGCGAAGGCGACCAGCGAGGTGACGGTGAGGCTGCGCAGCGATTTCATCGACGAACTCCGTGAAGGCAAGGTCTGCCCAGTATCTGGCGGTTCCCTGAGAAGCGCTCGGGAAGCGCCTGGTCGCGCTCCGTACTCTGCCGCCGCCGGGCCCGCCTGCTTGCCCCTAGCCCGGCGGCAGCACGTCGACCAGGTTCGTCGCGGCGGCGTGGCCGAGCGGGACGCCGTCGAAGCGGCTGGTCGCGGCAACGGCGGTGTCGGCACTGCCGGCGGGCCGGCTCGGCGGCGCGATCGGCAGGGCGGCGAACGCGGCGACGTGCACCGCGGCGTCGCGTTTCGTGACCAGCTCGAGCGCGCCGATCGCCTGGTCACGATCGTCCGGCCGCCGGAAGCCGAGCCACACCGGCGCCCACCACTTCGACGACTCGCAGTCGTCGAGCCAGAACCAGCGCGACGCGAGATAGTCGCCGTGCAGTATCTCGAACGGCCAGAACGGGAAGCGGTAGCTGACGCGGTTCTGAGCGACGATCTTCGGGATCGCGGCGCGGTCCTTGCCTTTGAGACAGTCGCGCACCAGCGCGCGCACGGCGCTCGACGCGGAGACGGACTCGCTCGGCGTCATGAACGAGCGGTACGAGGCGATGCGGTCCGAGATGAAATCCCAGAAGAACCAGTAGTTCGCCCAGTAGATACCTTTCGCCATCTCGTTCGGCTGGTCGAGCACGCTTGCGTCCGCGGTGAAGAGCGCGCCGTAGTAGTCGTCGCGCCACTCCTCGAGCGAGGCCGAGAACGACGCGCCGTAGACGTTGGTGAAGTAGCGCGTCTTCTCCAGCGCCGTGCCGAACGTCACGAAGCCGCGGATGCGGCGCCAGTCTTCTTCCGCGATCCCGTTCTCGTAGCGCAGGTTGTAGATGCTCATCAGCGCGTCGAGGCTGATCGTCGAGCCGAGGCTGTGCGCGAAGATGTAGACGCGGTCGTACTTGGCGTTGATCGTGTCGACGATCCGCTTCTCGACCAGGCCGAGGATCTGCGCGCGGAGCGCAAAGAACTCGGCGTTCTCGTCGTGCGTGCAATAGATCTGCACGTCGCCGAAGAACTGCGCCAAGAACGTCGTGAGGATGCCGCGGAACGCCTCGAACGCGAGCGCCGCGATGACGAGCAAGACCGCGGCGCCGCCGAGCTGCAGGTTGCCGCCGGGCTGTGTTTTCCCGCCGGCGACCGTCACCGGGAGCGGCCAGCACGCGCAGATCGCGAGCGCGAGCCCGCTGAGCGCGAACAGCAGGATGATGAAGGCGATGCGCGAGCGCATCTGCACGCGCACGTGCGCGAGCTCGCGGCGCTGTTTCCAGAACGAGCCGGTGGCGCGCAGGGCCTGCGCGCCCAGATACGCGCCGACTGCACCGATCACGAGCCGCGCGAGCACCGGCGCGCCGAGCAGGGTCAGCAGCGCGCTCGGGTTCGAGAGGTCGTTGACGTGCGCCCACGCGTTGGAGATCCCGTCGCGCATCCAGACGAAGAACGCCACGATCCAGTCGAGCGGGTTGCCCCAGTGCGCGATGTCGACCAAACGGCGGCCCCACTCCGCGATCAAGGCGCCGGCTTCGTTGAACGGCGCCCAGAGGAAGGGCGCGCTCGCCGCCGGGTCGTGGAGCGCGATCCCGTGCACCTGATCGAGCGCGTTCGTCGCGTTGACGAGGGCGATGGCGAGGCAGATCAGCGCGATCGCGCCGAGGCTGAGCGCGTACGCCAGATCGGAGATCGCTTTGATCGGCCAGCCGCGGTAGTGTGCCGTCGTGTTGGCGGGCTGAAAGATCGTGGCGAGGAGCCACTGCAGCACCGAGAGCGCGTTCGTCTTGCCCTTGTCGATGGGGCTCCAGTACGCTTCGATGACGTCGTACACGTCGTCGACAGGATGCTGCACGTCGTTCTCGCTCTGATGGACGCGCACGATCGAGGGGCGGCCCGCCGCGACCGGGTCGGGGACGTCGCCCGGTTTCGCCGCGATCGGCGGGAACACGATGTCCATCCGCCAGCGGCCGCGTTCGTCGGAGCGGTAGTCGGAGCGGCCGTCGGCGCCGGCGCCGCGGCGCGCGGTATCGGCCGGCGCTTGCGCCGGCGGTTTGCCGCCGGCCGCGGGGTCGTTGAGCTGATCGCGCAGCGCGGTGGCGACCTGGTCTTGAAAGCCGTAGCGCTGCTGCGGGATCACCCCGTGCACCGCGATGATCGCGATCTTCTTTGCCATGCCCGACCTCCCCGGAAGGCGACGTCGTCTCGTTGACCGTACAGACGGGTTTTCCGTTACGCCGGGCACGAGCCTTTCGGCTCGAGGAGCAGCCACGTGATGCACACGCCGCTTCGATGACGACGACGCACGCGCTGTTCTGGCTCGCGGGGATGATCGTCGGCGGCGCGAGCGTCGGGATGATCGGGCGGGACTTCGTGAACGAGCGAGGCCGTCAGTTGATCCCGCTCTTCGTCGGGCTGGCGATCGTGGGCGGGCTGGTGGTGGGGTGGGCGCTCAACGCCTGGATCGACTACATCGATTTCACCGCTCGCGGCGGTCAGTAGCGTCCTGTTACGGCGCTCCGCAGGCGACGGGTTGGTCGAGGCCGTCTTGCGCGCCTTTGACGGCGGCGTCGGTCGCGGATTTGCTCACGCCGGCGAGTCCGCTCGCGCCCGCCGGTGAGAAGGGCAGGCCGCCGTGCGCGACGCTTAGCGCGAACGTGGCGGCGCGGATGACCGGGAGGATCGTGCATGTGAACTTGCGCCACGTCGAGATGTTCTTGATCGCGACTTCTTGCGTGACCTCGGTGTCTTCGGCGACTTGGTGGCGGCCGAAGACGTTTTCGTCGCGCAGCGTGCCGGCCGGGTCGAGGACCCAGTACGCGTAGGGCGGCGCGCCCGCGATCGCCGCGGTCGGCGCAAGCGCGAGCACGGCGTCGCCTTGCGCGAGACGTGCGGAGATGCGCGCACGCGCTTCGTCCGGAACCGCCGCCGACTGCGGCGCCGCGCCGTCGGCAGGATGCAGCGCGATCATGCGCGTCGACGCCGCGGATGCGCGATCGAATGCGGCGAGCGCGTCGGTGCTGCCGTTCGCGTTGAGGTCGCCCGTGGTGAGCAGCGCCTTTGCGTTGAGGAGCTCGCGCTCGGCCATCAGGGACGCTGCGGCCCAGGCCGGGCGCGCTTCGTCGCCGGCGAGCGGAAGCGCATCGTCGCTCGCGACGTCCATCAGCGGACCGCTGTTCGTGAGCGCGAGGAGACTGATCCCCGGGCGCGCCGCCGCGATGCCGGCTCCGGCGCCGTGGGCATCGTCGAAGAGCGCGCCGCGCAGCGCATAGTACGCGCCGTGCAGGCTCGCGAGCGTGCGGCTGAGCGCCGGGACGTCGCTGCCGGCAGGCGGGTTCGCGGGGCCGCCGGCGCTCGCCGCGTGACCCGCGGAGACGACGACGTTCCACACCGTTTGCATCGCGCGATACGCGTTGGCGTCCGGCTGCGCCGGGAGCGCTGACGGCGGTGCCGCGTGCGCCGCGCGTGCGGCGAAGCCGATGCGGTCGAAGATCGGGCTCTGCACGGCCGCCGCCGTGGTGCCCGGCGCGGTGACGGAGAGCTCCATCCACACGCCCGTGACGACGGGCAGCGCCGATGCGGGCGCGGCCGTGGCCGTCGGGCTCGGTGAGGCGCCAATCTGATCCAACGCGTGGGACGCGGCGGTGACGCTCTTCGCAAGCGCGTTGCTGCCCGCCGCCGGAACCGGGAGCAGGACCGGTGTTCCGGTGACGTTCTCGTCGCCGATGCGCAGCAGCGGCGTGAACGACGATGCACCGGCGGGCGCCGGCGAAGGCGCGCTCAGGGCGGCGTCCATGCCCACCGGCTCGGCGAACATGAACGAGACGTCGCGGTCGCCGAGGTCGGCGGTGCGCATCGTGCGATCGAGGATGTTCGTGCGCTGCGTGCCGCCGGTGCCGATCTCCTCGCTTGCGATGCGCACGCCGAGGACGTCGTAGAGATCGTCGGGGAGCGCGGCGGTTTGGGCCGCGGAGGTGCAGCGCGTCTTGCCGGGCGCGGCGGGCTCGACCGTCGGGTCGAGGTCGAGCCAGTTACCGTTCACGCGCGCGCGCACCCAGACGTGATCGGCGGCGAGCGCGCGCAGCCGCTCTGCGGCAGGCTGTCCCGGCGGGAGCGCGAGGCCCGCGCTCCGCAGCTCGCCGGCGAGCTTCTTCCCTTCGTCCTGCGTCTGCGCGACGAGCGCTTTCCACGTCTTCGCCCAGCGGAGCAGGGTTGCGCGCGCGGCCGTGTTGCCGGCGGTCGTCGAGGCGGCTTCGGCCGATTGCATGACGATCGGCGGATGGACGTTGTGCGCGCTGCGCGCTTGCGCGACGACGGCGTCGGCGTCCGCGGGCATGAGCGTGCAGCGCGCGAACGCGGTCTCGATGCTCGGCGTGCCGGCGCGGATGAGGTCGCGAAGCAGCAATGCTTTGTCGACGCTGTTCGCGCTGCCGCTGCGCAGCGCGCCGGCCGATCCGCCGAGCGCGCCGGGATAGAGATCGTCGGCGAGACCGGCGACGGCTTCGAGCGCGTGCTGCGGGTCTTTCGGGATCGTTGCTGCGGCTGCGACGATCTCGGGCGGGACGTCTTCGCTGCCCTTCGGCACGAAGAGCGGTCCGGTTTCGGCGGCGATCGTGCTGGTCGTTGCGCGCGTTGCGGCCGGTGCGTTCGTTGCGGTGGCGATCGTGGAGGACGCGGGCGCGGGGATCGGCGCGTGCTCGAATGCGGTGATCGTCGGCAGGCCGGCCGCACCGGCGGCGAACGCGCCCAGGTGCGTGGTCGCGGCGAGCGCGAGCGCGAGCACGAGCGCGGTCGCACCGGCGGCGCCGCGCCGGCGAGCGAGCTGCACGAGGCCGTAGATCAGCGCGCCGGCGGCTGCGAGCGGCAGCAGCACTTCGGCCGCGACGTACGGTCCGCGCGTCCACGCCAGCGGCGCCGACCCGAACGCGGCCGCGAGACCGCCGTGTTTCACCGCCGCGCCGGTGGTGACGAGCGCGTACAACGCGAGCAGCAGCACCAGCACGCGAGCGACCGCGTTGCGCATGGCGACGAAGGCGCCGACGGCCGCGGCGAAGATCCCGAATGCGAAGACGAGGGCGGCAGCGTCGGCGGGGCCGAGGTCCGCCAACGCCGGGCCGGCCGCTACGCCGTTGAGGGTGCCGACGGCAAACGCGCAGGCGAGCGTGAAGACCGCGAAGGCCACCGCGACCCAGGGATGCCGCCAGAGGAGCGCGAGCCCGATGAGCGCCACCACGGCTCCGCCGCCGGCGGCGTCCAGCGCCTGCGTCGGCCCGTGGAGCGAGGCGAACGCCGCGTCCGCCAAGACGGCGACGAGCCCGAGTGCGATAAGCCGAGCTATCCACGCCATGGAGAGCAGGTTCGACGCGCCGGTAGGCCTCCTTGCGGGCGCGTGGACAGTGAGCAGCCGGCCGGTAAACTTACTAGATCGGGCAGCACGGATTTTGACAGGTTTGACAGCCGTGACCGAGTTTGACAGGATTGACAGGTTCTGGAGATTTTGGCAGACTTGACAGGCATGGTGCCGGCTCCCGACAATCCCTTCCGTCCTGCCCCCGGCAGCGAGCCACCCGCCCTGGTCGGACGCGGCGACGAGACCAGCGCGGCGCGCTATTCGCTCAACCTCACCAAGAGTGGGGCGCCGGCTCAACCGATCATCTTCATCGGTCTCCGCGGAATGGGCAAGACGGCGCTGCTGCGCCGCTGCATCGCCGACGCCGAAGCAAACGATGCAATCGTGGTCTACGGTGAAGCATCCGACGACGAGCCGGTCTCGCGCACGCTGCAACGCGGACTCGAGCGTGCGCAGCGTCGGAACGCATCGCTTCCGCAGAAACTCAAATCCGGCCTGAAAAAGGTTCTTGATGCGCTGCCGCGCGCGTCGTACGAGCTGCCGGGCGATCTCGGCGCCGTTTCGCTCGCGAGCGCGCACCATGAGGACAAAGCGATGCTCGATGCGCTCGAAGACCTCAACGACGCCGTCCGCGACCATGGCCGCTACCTCGTGTTTGCGATCGATGAGATCCAAGAGGCGCCCATCGAGGGGTTGCGAGACCTCGTCCGCTTCATCCATGCGACGGCCGGTACGGACCGTCCGGTCTACTTACTCGGCGCCGGACTTCCGAACAGCCGGCAGCACCTTCACGAGGTGCGCACGTACACCGAACGGTGGCGCTATTTCACCATCGGGCTGCTCTCGGCAGACGACACCAAGGACGCAATTGCGATTCCCGCACACGAACGCAAGGTGACCGTTGACCCCGAAGCACTCGACATGCTCGTACGCGAAAGTGCCGGCTACCCGTTCTTCGTCCAAGAATATGCGTCTGCCGTTTGGCTAGAGCATCACGGGAAAACAGTGACGCGCGAGGATGTCGAGCGCGCAGTTCCCGGGGTACGCCGCCTTCTCGAGGACGACTTCTACGACGCGCGTTTCCGACTCCTCACGCCGCGAGAGTGCGGGTACGTCTTGGCGATGGCTGAACTCGGCGCCGGCGCGCACACGACGGGAGAGATTGCCTCAAAGTTCGGAGCAAAGTCAGAGACGCTCAGCTCGATCCGGTATCAGTTGATCAAGAAAGACGTCATCTATGCGCCGGCGAGCGGCATGGTCGAATTTCGTATCCCGCTCACCGAGCGCTACATCTTCCAGCACAAGTCGGAGTTCGAACGGCGCGCACAACCGAGTACGCTGCAACGCCGCCGCTAAGGGATGGAGCCAAAGGCGCGGCCTCAGGTTGGCGGAGTTGATCGGGGATTGCGGTATTATCCTACTCATGGTAGGATAGCAACATGGTGAAGCGAGTAGCGGCGCCCTCGACACAGCTCACGGCGGGAACGCCGGCAATCGACCGCGCCGTGAAGAGATCCGTTACGGTGCGCCCTGACCTGAACGACGCCATTCTCGAGTCGGTTGGCGCGCGCGGCTATTCTGCGTTCGTGAACGAGGCACTCGTCCTGGCGCTTCAGGCTGACGGCATCGACGAAACGGTCAGGGAGTTCGAGCGCGCCCATGGTGCACTCAGCGCGGCCGAAATCCGCTCGGCCCGCCGACGGCTGGCCGCGGCCACGGCCAAACGGCGGTAGCTCGCCTTCAAACACCATTCACGGATCCTGCTCGACGCCGGCGTCTTCATTCTTGCGGCGAGGGGCAACCGAATGACGCTCGCACTCCTGAAGGTCGCAGCCGGGAACTCGATCTTTCATATTGCGGGACATAGTTTCGCGGAGTTTTACCGCGACGGCCGGCAGACCGCCCGGGAAGCGCAGCTCGTTCGCATGTGGCGGCCGGAGATTATCTCCATTACGGCCGACGAAGGAAAACTCGCCGGCGCGTTGCTCGGAACGACCGGCATGAGCAACAGTATGGATGCGATCGTCGTCGCAGTCGCTGCACTTCACGGGATCAATAAAATCTTCACAAGCGACCCGGACGATCTCACGGCTTTGCGGAACGCGCTGCCGGCCCGCGACCGCGCCATCGCCATCGTCGACATGAAGTAGCACCTTCGCGAGACCCTATAGGCCGCGGCGGATGATGATGCCGTCTCGGTCGGGGATGCGGATGGCTTCGTTGGCGCGGGTGAGGTCTTCCATGGCGGCGTGGACTTCTTCGCGCGTGGCGCAGGCAGCGGCGCCGGTGTGGCGGAGCGCGGTTTCGACCAGGAGCATGGCGGCGTCGAGCGTGAGGACAGGGGCGTCGGCGGGGGCGACGTGGCCGACGATCGTGGATTGGGCGGCATAGCCTTCGCGGCGCAGGATTTGGCGCACGATCACAGCGCGTTTCTCGTCGCCGTGGGTGCGGCTCCATTCGAGGTCGGTGAGGCGGTCGTAAACGAAGCCCGTCGCGAAGAGCGCGCGGCATTCGACGGTGTCGACGTCGAGGCGCACGGCGGTGATGACGTCTTCGACCGTCCAGACGGAGATCGCGTGCGTTTGGATCTCTTGTGCGAACGATTCTCCGGCGTGGAAATCGGGGCCGACGAGGACCGCGAAATCGGCATTGCTCGAGGCTCGGAACTTGGCGGCTTCCTCCGGACGGGGCTGCGAGACGCGCTTGACGTTGGGCGCGCTCTTGCACTCGAGCACGGCGCGATACGCGAGCGGGCCCAGCGGCGCGTCGAGGATGCCGTCGGGCGCGAAGAAGCCGCCGAGGTGCTGCGTCACAAAGCCCATTCGCGCGAACGCGTCGCAGACGGCTTGTTCGAACGCGGTGGCGTCGTGGCCGCTGCCGGTAGCCCGGAGCCGCGCGGCGAGCTCGTCGAGCGCGGCGGCGTCGATGTAGCGCGGGTGCGGTGGGAGCGTCGCGTCGGGCCAGTCGTCGACGGGGCGGTTTATGCGAAACTTCCGCGTGATCGGATCTTCGACGACCGCCGCCTTGTGGCCGCCGGCGGCTTCCTGCTGAATGTACAGCAGCATGTTCTCGTAGACCGAGCGCTTCGTGGTGGCGGGCGTGAACAGGCCTTGCGCGAGGCCTTCGTCGAGGATCGTCTGCGCGTCGCGCGGCTTGCCGTCGCCGAGCATCGCGATGATCCGGGCGCGGAACGATTTGTCGTGCGCGTGAGGGCGGCCGGCGGCGCGCTCGGCGGCCCGGCCGCCGTGGTCAGGCCCGATGGACGGACGCATCGTCAGCGCGGGCCGTCGCCGAAGCATTGGTCGACGAGCGTTGACGATGCTTCTCCGAAGACGTCGCCTCGCGCGAGTCGCTCCGCGCTGTTCGCCGCGGTGGAGAAGCCGTTCGCGACGGTGTCGAGCTCGCGCCATGCAATCGGGGTCACCATGTCGAGGTTCGGCGTGCCGAGAAGCGTGTACGGGAGCGCGCTGTAGCGGCCGACGGCGTTCGAGCCGACGTTGACGTGCACGCGCTGCGTTTTCTGGTCGTGCGGATCGGTCGTGAGCAGCTCGCCGTTTCGGTCGACGGCGGTTTCGGCGACCTCGTGCAGCCAGGCGCGAACGGCCGCGTAGTCGGGTGCGTCGTTGAATGGGATGAAGAGCGCTGCGCCGACGCCGTCGAGGACCGGGATCGTTTCGATCCCGCTGTCGCCCAGAACCCTGGACACGGCGATCATCGCCTCGCCGACCTGCTCGAGCGTCGCGCCGCCGCGCGGGCTGAGAACGATGCGGCTGTAACCGACGCGCTCCGGCGTGCTCGCGCACGGCGTCCACGAACAGAAGCCGACTGCGTCCCGCTCTTCGACGTACCAGCGGATCGCGTTCTCGTCGAGCGCGGGGTAGCGGTGATGCTCGTGCGCATCCCCCAGTTTGATCGTCGTCACGTACGGCGGCACCGGATATCGGACCGGCGCGTCGTAGTGGGCGTCCTGGTCGAGGCCCCTCGGATAGGCGACCGGTGTGAACGGCGCCAGGGGGAAGTTGGCGACGATCAGCGGCACGGCTCGTTCGTAGTGCACGAAGACGGCGGACCGAACGGACGGCGCAAGAACAGGCTGTTCCATGTAGCCTCCACACCAGGAGAGGGATGGCAGTCCGAGGCTCACAGACCCGGACAGTGAGTGAGCGGGGCTTTGCTAACCGGGCCTTTGGTTCCTCGCGAGGGTGCGCTTAGAACGCATGGCGCGGCCGCGTGCGATCGCGCAGCACGTCAGGGAGGTTCGAATGGTACCGGATCCACATGGCGCGCGCTGCGCGCCAGTGGCTTCGGCAAGATACGGAGCGGGTCGACTCGGCGAAATGACGTCAGACAATTCCGCAACTGCCGTAGTGTCGTAGAAGGGGCTTGCAAGTGGTGTCATGACTGCGATATACTGCGCATGCAGACCCCGGGCTTAACCTCTTGACGGGACGCCGTCAATGTCCCCGGGGTCGATGGTTTGGAGAGGGCGGCGCTCAGCGCCCCCTCTCTTTTGTTTACGACGAACCGATGCCGGCCGACGCGTTTTCCGAGATTTCGCATGATTGTTTATTGAAGTACGGAACTTGCGCAGAGTTCAATACCGAAGTTTTGCCGGAGGTTTGTGAGACATGACTCGGCGGCTCTCGGGGTGGTTCTGTCGGCCGGACCCGTATCGGGTGGGGAGGCGCTGCCGGCGCCGGTTGCCGGTGCGCACTGCAAGAGCGGCGGGTTGGGGCTGGGCGAAACGCTGGCGGTCGACAAGGCGACCCACACCGTCATCGGCGTTCGTGAGATCTGGTCGCGCGGCCAGCACGTGACGTTCACATCCGCCGGGGGATGGAAGGCGGCTGATCCGACCGTGCCGATGGCGTATCTGTATAAGCCCGCATTCTCCAGATGAAAACGCGAAAATGCTCATAACTCACATTAGACTTAATCCGGAAAGTTGGTGGTCAGCGGAATTTTCGGCGGTTTGGGCTTACACCCAAGGGCAGATCAATCGGGTCACCCGTGTTTATCGGGCGCATGTTTTGGCTGCACTGACCAAGCCGCTGGCTCGTCGTCTTTGTCGGCTTCGGCCGCCGCCGCCGTCGCCTGCACCTTGCCGGGCGTGTGGTGGGCGGGCGCGTAGATCGCATAGATCTGCATTGGCATCGCCCCGATATTGGTGATGTTGTGCCAAGTCCCGGCCGGAACGAGGACGCACCAACCGTCTGAAACTTCCTTTTCAAAAGTCAGTTTGTCCTTCGCGGCTCCCATCTGCACTCGGCCGCTGCCAGCGTCGAGGCGCAGGAACTGATCGGTCTCCGGATGCGCTTCAAGACCAATGTCGCCGCCGGCGGGGATCGACATCAGCGTCACTTGCAGATAGCGCCCGCTCCAGGCGACTGAACGGTAATTTGTATTTTCCTTCGTCGCGCGTTCAATGTCGAACGATTGCGGCTGTGGCCCAATGTCTTTGATCCTGTCAGCAGTGCTACCCATGACTGATCTCCTCAAGATTGCGGCGATACACTGTCTCGCATTGCCCTCGGCAATTTGTTGCTCATCGCGATTACAATATCGCGGCATCCATCGACAGCGGGTAGGTTCGGAAAATACCTAGTCAATGCTGGATTCGCGGGCCTGATTGCTTCGGGATGCCGGAGAGGGTTCTGTGGCTGCCGGCGCGGCTAGCATAGACAACCTGTGAATCGTGCTCGTGTTTACATCGTAACAGTAGATAGAGTCCGTTCACACTCTAATCCTCCCTACTGCATCTAGTAAGTTGCAAAAAAGCTCGCGGCCTTCTCCGGATTAAGTCAGCCCCGAGTTTGCTGTAAAATAAGATCGAGAACGGCTCGTACGTCTACGCGCTCGTCGCGTTCTCGGATGTGCACGCGCTCCCGGATGATTCGGCCAAGACGATCTTCCAAACGGCGGCCCGATCACGAGCGGCCGCGATCGTGAGGCGGACATCAAAGCGTGCTTCTCCGGAAACCTCGACTTGCCGGTGCCGACGCCCTCGCCCGCCGCGTCGTCCTGAACCGGCGCGTCACCGGCGAGAACGGTTGCGCAACCATCGCCGGCATCACGCCATTCGTGTCGATCGGCGCCGACGCAACGAGCAGGCGCGGCAATGAAGGATGGGCATGGAACCACTCGATCTCAGCAAGGGTCATCCCCGCGCGGCGCGTGCCGAACTTGCGGGCGTGACGTTTCTTCCCCGCTCGATCGATAAGTTTCGAGCGGCTCTGCCGGGCGGAAGTCTTTCCGGATACAGCCTCGACGGGTTCACGGGCCGGATGCTCGAGGCCCTCGGGATCTCGGCCGACGCGTTTCAAGCGGCGGTGGCCGCTGCGCACGGCGACGACGACATCGCGAGTTACGTGCGCGAACACGCGGTCGCCGGCGGGGCCGAGGAATGGAACAGCTTCGTGCTCAACCGCGAGTTGTACGGCGGAAATCGGGCTGAGGCGATCGCAGATAATCCGTGGCTCGCGGAGCACCCCGAAATTCGTATGTCGCTCGACCTGCTTCAGTACAAGGAAGACAACGGTCTCGACGACGACTAGGGAACCGCGCTGAAGGCGAAGCTACCGTTTCGATGCCCTGTTTAGCGCTGCTGCGGCGCGTACGAGCGCTTTCAAGGCAGCCTCATCGATTGCATCACCCTCGTGGAGATCGATCGCGCGCCTGACGTTGCCGTCGAGGCTGGAGTTGAAGAGTCGTGCAGGGTCCTTGAGCGAAGCGCCCTTGGCGAACGTCAGCTTCACGACGCTCTTGTACGTCTCGCCGGTGCAGAGTATTCCATCGTGAGACCACACCGGAACGCCTCGCCACTTCCACTCCTCGACGACCTCAGGGTCAGCCTGTTTGATGAGGGCGCGGACGTGCGCGAGCATCTTGCCGCGCCAGTCGTCCGGCTCTTTGATCCTCGCGTCGATCAGCCGTGAAGGGGACTCGCCTTCGGGCGTTACGCTCTTTTTCCGTGCTGCCATTCATGGCCGGTTCGACGCCCTGGCCGGCCACCTTGCCCGCTTTATCGATGTGGCCTCCACCGTGAGGAAGACAACGGTCTCGGTGACGATTAAGGCCAGGAACCGCGAAGACTCAGACGCTGTTACGGCGGGGTTGCGATCGCGTAGGTCTTGAAGTGAACGCCGTATTCTTCGCGGATCGCGAATTCCAGGTCGACGATCCGCTGCGTGGTCGCGTGCATGTCGGGGCCCGGCACTGCCACATAGAAATCGTAGCCTTGGCGACCGCCCCTTAGCGTTCGAACGTCAACGATCTCCGAAAGCCGCGCGATATAGGCAGCTTCGGCGTCTTTGACGCGCTCGTACGCCGCCTCCAGCTCGTCGGCCAGCTCAAGTCGCGCCCATCTCACCGTCACAGCGACGATACCTTTCCTGAATGGCTGATCCCGAGCGTCGCCGGGCGCCGTGACAAGATACCTGCAAACACGATCGTGCGGTCAATACCGAACTAACGAGGTGCAGGGCCAGTTAGCCGTCCAATGGAGCCCTGCTCAGTCCGAGCGGGGGTGATCATGGGTGACGGTATCGATCGGGAGCGGCTGCTCACGTTTCTCGGCTTCGGGAATCCTACCGCTGAGGCGGTTTTCATCGGCATGGAAGAAGGGCTCACCGTGCCGCCTCCGCTCGAAGAGCAACTGGTGATCCGATCAGGCTTTGAGCCTCTGATGGACCTTGCGGAATCAGCGAAGGCGCATCCCGAGAAGTTCTTGTCCGGGGAGCGGCCGTCGATTCAATCGACCTGGAATCCGATCATTCGAATTCTGCTCGCGCTCGAAGGCGTTCGTTCGGCTTCGACCGACGAAGTCCGGGCGTATCAACGCGATCGGCTCGGTCGCAGGGGCGAACGCGGCGCACTGATCGAGCTGCTGCCGCTTCCGGCTCGGGGGATCGCCTACTGGCCGTATGCCGAGATCTTCCCCGACTATCCCACGCGCGAGTCTTACCTCGCAGAGCAGAAGCCGAAGCGCGTCGAGTTGCTTCGCAAGCATCTCGCATACGGGCCACGCATCGTCGTCGCCTACGGCTCGCAGTATTGGGACGACTACAAGAAGCTGTTTCCCCGCCATCGGGCCTGGCAGCGCTCGGGTCCGTTCGAGGTCGCCGACGACGGAACGACCAGAGTCGTCCTCACGCCGCATCTGACCGCGCGTCAAATGAACGGCCAGCGCGCAGCGCTGATCGACCTGGCACTGGGAAGCGTCGTCGCGTAGCGGGCGCGCGAACCGAGTGTGAAGTATTCGAAAGCAGCAGCGACCAAGAGGACGTCAGTCGTCATGGGATCGCGTCGCCGCCCGGCCGGCTGAACCTGTCAGCTCTTAATCAGACGTATCAGCCGTTGATCGAATGTGAAGCGTTGCGCGGGTCCAATAATGACAGCGTGTCCGAAGTCTGGGTGCTCGGGATTGAGGACGTAATTGGGCTCCGACGGAATTACCACGGATGGCACGCGCAATGCGACGCTTCGTCGCTCGCGGGCCCAATCGGACCCGAAGCGGACTGACACATCGGGTGGTGTTGCATCCCACCCAGGGAGCAGCGCTGTGTCGACGATTTCAAGCGCATTCTCGTCCAGCTCTGCGACAATCGCCACAAGGTCAGCGGGGGCATCATTGAGATCCACCAGCGTTCCAAGATATTCGAGCGCTGCTAGGGACAGCGTTTCTGACGTGTAGGTCGCGCGAACGCCTTTTGCGTTCCACCTTTGGCCACTCTGTGCCGACCCGCGCCCATCGTACGCCCTAGAAGGCGGATCGGCATAGACGGCCCGAGCCAGTCGACACACTCGTATCAGGAGACACCGCCGAACTCGATCCGGTCAAGAGCCGACTGTACGTCGCGCGTGCCAATTTCAGTACGCAATAACGCGATAGGCTTGCGCCCTCCCAATGAGGGGACATCGCGCCGGAGCCATCGCAGCGCTTTCTCCACATCGCCGAAGGCGTGGACCGCGCGTGCGACGGCGTCGAAAAGGCGATATGCGCGATCGGATTCCGCAGGCTCCAAGCTCTCGCCGTTCGCAACCTTGCGTGACATCGTCCGTTCAGACGTTCCCACGATGGATCCAAGATCGGCCATCGTCATCCCGGAGGCCAGTGCGAACTCGCGCACGACCGCTGCTGGGAGGCCGGCTTCAATGACAGCGGCCGCGGGGATCGCGTCGGCGAAATGTAGGCCCACTCCATACAGGATATTCGACGGTTTGATATCCTGGTGCACGAACGTCTGCAGCCTCGGGGCGTCGAAGCGTACGGAATGCACATCGCGCGCCTTAGCGCTGACGCGAATCGCCAAACTTTTCTTCGAAGCTATGAAAATGATTTTTAGAGGCTGGCCTCCTCCCGGCATCGATGAGCTGCTTGCTTCTCCCACGAGCACTGCCGAATCATCCCTCTTGTCGCCACCTGGCCGTCGCCTTGCCGCCATTTGTCGAGTATATCACGAGCGGCCATGCCAGCGCGGCCTTTAGCCAACCCGGGGCAGAGCAACTGAGCTCGCGACCCGGCCTGCATGAGGCCACGCCTAGTTTCGTTCTCCCGCAACTCAATGCGGTGCCCCGACCAGCGCCGCCGTACGGACTGAAGTCAAATGCGACCTAGGTGCAGTTGCGGATTCCTTGGGGCTGGACGTCGGACTTGCGGAACCAGCCGAGGGTGGCTTGGGGCTTGAAGGGCCATCCGTTCATGGAGCTGCCGGTTGCGACGTGATAGAATGCGCCGGATTCGGCGACGATCCAGAGCGGGAACGGCGACGCGACGGTATAGCTCATCGTCGCTGCGCTCGTCGACGGCTTCGTGAATACGAAGATCCACGTCCGTCGGAGACGGGATGTGGTGCGGTCGATCGTCGCCTTCGGCGTCACGCACCCGAGGTAGTGGGACGTCTGTGCCGCCGCATTGCCAGGTGTGCGCGCGAACGCTGCGAGGAGTGCGCACGCGATGCCCGCCGCACGGACTGTGAAACGAATGCCGGACATGCTCGACCTCCTCGCACGCCTTCTCTCCGCGGAAATCCCCGATCCACCACCCGAAGCCGGTTCGCGTGGATTTCTTTGACGCCGGGACAACCGCCTTCGGCCTAGCGTGGAGGCCTGCGGCGGCGCTGTCCGGGGCGAATGCGCTGACGCTGGTATTCGTCGGAGGTCAACGCCAGAGATCTCGCGGGCAAAGCGCGGGCGTTGCGCTTCCGACGAACGACGTGCGGATGTGTAAGTAAGCCATCCGCCATGGAAGTACGAAACGAGCGCGGAGTGCAATACCTAAGTTGTAATCGCGGAAACGAGGATCGCGCGACGATATTGCTCACTGCGTGGCGTGATGCTACAATGATGACACGCGCTACGCGCGGACAATACAAAGCGACTCGGCCGGTGCAGCAACACCGACCGAGTCCGTCACCCGATGGAGATTAGCCACCGAATGACAGCCGCTCGATTCGACGCGCCCGCGTCGACCTCCCCGGCGCGCCACTTCGCGCGCCCGCCGTACGCCCAGCGTGAAGGCGTCGCCTTCCGGGTCTTGCGCCTCATCTGGCTCACCGCGCTGTTGGCGCGTCGCGATCCCGTGCGTATCGCAGACTACCAGCGGCGATTCGGCATGTCCGTTCGCTCGTTCCGCCGCGACATCGCGTTGCTGCGCAACGCCGGGATGTACATCGACACCGCCGGCGACGGAGGCTATCGGATGTTGTGCTTCCTCATGGACTCCGACCTGGCCTAGCCGTGATGTACTCGTTTGCCCTGCAACAGCTAATGGCTGTTCACGCTCCACCGCTCCATTCCGCGGAGCTAATAGAAAAACCGGCGCGAGCGAACCCGGCCGGTATGCAATGATCGGAACGATATCTGATGAGACTCTATTGTGTCAACCAGATTCCGAGTCGCGGTTGGCTTAGGAGCACTGACCCTTCGCCGATACCGCCGGTCCCTGACGACCGACGGTCGCTGCCTTCGGCCCCGCTCTGAGGATCCCGGCGGCGCCGAGGCGCGCCCTCGAGTAAGCCTGAACTTCGGCTACTTGTCTCGACTCTTCGTGCCGAGCCACTTGAAACTGAAGTCGCCGATAGTGCTGGTCGGGTGTGCGCGCTTCGTCGGGCCAGCGACGACGATTCTGACGTCGTTGCGCGTCGGCAACTTGCCACGCGTGGGTTTGATTTTGCGAAAGGCCGCGGCAAGGTCGTCGATGTCGATTGCCGCCTTGGTCGGATTTAGCAGCAGGAGCACGCGTTGCCCGCCGCGTTGCTTCGACAATTTATGCAACTCGGTCTTGTTGCCGGCCGCTTTTGCGCCGACAGCCAGTTCGAGAAATGTTCCATTGCTCGGCGCGCCCAGTTGGAAGTCGATGCGACCCTTCTTTCCACTGTAGCGAGCGGGTACCTGACGCTGCACCGTTCCGTAGTGACCGTCCAGGATGCCATAGAGCAGGCGGTCATACATGAACTCAGTCTTCGGCGCACGCGTGGCGGGTTTATACTTGGCTTCCATCTTGATGAGCCTGTCGCCGATCTCTCGAATATGATTGAGCGTCATTCGACTCACGTGTTATCGGTGCTCCTCCGGAAGTTTAGCGAACGTGTAGGCCGGTCACGCGAGACAGTCAGGCACGGCCTCGGACGATCCGAGGCTCGACGCGAGTACTTATACCGCACCACGCCGGGACCTCAGCGCTCACGCGCTCCGGTGCCGATCGACCGTGATCACTATTAGCCGGTCGAAGAGCGGAGCATACTGCTCCATCCGAGCCGCCCGTTCAAGCCGGCGACGTCCATCTTCGCGAAGCCGAAAGCGATCGGTAGCTCGTTCACGATCAGCGTGCCGGAGTCGATGACTCGTAATTCGAGCAGATCGCGAAGGGCGCGCCGGATCTCGGGGTCTCGAGTGCCCCGAGCCTCGGCCATCGTCGGAATCGTGCCGTCAACCCGCAGCTCGAGCGTGGATACCATCGGCGCGTCACTGCGCCGTGACTCGCCTACTTCCTTGTCGCCCGCGATCGCCTCGCTCCCGTCCGCGAGGACGGCGCCGGCGAACAGACTGAGCGCTGTCGCGGAATCTGCTTCATCGGCACGCCTCTTCGCGAAGCGGCGCAGCAGGCAAGCTTGCGAGTCGTCTGGACGGCAACGGTCTGAAGAGACCGCAATCGGGCTTGTAAAGGCTAGGCCGTCTGACGCATACCGTATATGGGGATGCAGAGACATGGCGCGCATTCGAAAAATTGAGATACAGAATTATCGGGGCATCAGAGAGTTCTCGTGGCTTCCATCGGCGGGAATTAACTGCCTCATCGGTCCCGGCGACAGTGGGAAGTCATCAGTGCTCGATGCTATTGATGTTTGCCTTGGTGCGCGCCGGAACATTCAATTCACCGATGCGGATTTCCACAAGCTAGAGGTGGCCGCTCCGATCAGCATTTCTCTCACCATCGGCAAGCTCGATGATGCGCTGAAAAGGATGGACACCTATGGCATGTTTGTTCGTAGCTTTGACGCGGCAACGGGCGCGATCGAAGACGAGCCGGAAAAGAATGCGGAGACGGTACTGACGCTCAACCTTACAGTTTCGAGCGATCTGGAGCCGTCATGGTCACTGGTCTCCGACCGAGCCAGCGTGCAGAATCAGACACGCAATCTTGCCTGGGCCGACCGTGTGCGTCTTGCGCCGACCCGTATCGGCGCGATTGCAGACTATAACCTTGGGTGGCGACGCGGTTCAGTACTGAACCGCCTGTCAGAAGAGCGCCCAGATGGCTCAGCGGCACTTGTGAAGGCGGCGCGCGAAGCGCGCATGGCCTTCGGCAACGAGGCTGAAAAGGAGCTCGGCGAAACGCTCGCAATCGTCACGGAAGCTGCAAAAGAACTCGGCGTCCCCATCGGCGATCGGGCTAAAGCGATGTTGGATGCCCATTCGGTGTCCTTCAGCGATGGGACGATCTCCCTCCACGATGAAGGTGGCGTGCCACTACGCGGTCTTGGTCTTGGCTCCACCAGACTGCTTGTTGCCGGCCTCCAACGGGCGGCTGCGGAACAATCGACCATCATCCTCATCGACGAATTGGAACATGGGCTCGAGCCTCACCGAATCACTCGTCTCCTTGGGTCTCTGGGGGCGAAGGAGAAGGAGCCTCCACTGCAAGCGTTTGTCTCGACGCATTCGCCAGTCGCAGTGCGAGAGCTTTCAGGGAGCCAGCTTTTTGTGATGCGTGCGCTGGGCGACAATCACGAAGCGCGAAATGTAGGCACCGACGACGATATCCAAAGCACTATCCGGCTGTTCCCCGATGCTTTTCTCGCCCCCTCGGTCGTCGTCTGCGAAGGCGCGAGTGAGGTCGGCCTCGTAAGAGGGCTCGATCATTATCGCGCGGCGAACGGCCACGGTGCGATCGGCGCCCTTGGCGTCGCGCTGGTGGACTGCGGCGGCGGCGAACCAGACAGACCCGTCAAACGTGCCAGCGCTTTCCTAACGCTTGGCTATCGGGCGGTTGTCATCCGGGATGCCGATACGGAGCCGACCGAGGTCGTCGACCGAGCATTCAAAGACGCAGGAGGAAAGGTGATTTCCTGGCGCAATGGTCGCGCGCTTGAAGACGAACTCTTCATAAGCCTGTCTGATTGTGCTGTCAGTGATCTGATTGACCGTGCCATTGAGCTGCACAGCGATGACCTTGTCAACAATCACATCAAATCAGTATCTGCGAATGCAAAAGATCTAGATTCCATCCAAATGGAATTGATCGTTAATAGCATCTCTCCCGAGAGCCGTGCAATTCTCGGCAAGGCAGCAAGGACGAGGAAGAGGAAGGCTGGCTGGTTCAAGTCGGTGACATGGATGGAAGCGGTCGCATACGAAATCGTCGGGCCCGATCTAGAAAATGCTGACCGAGGCTTCCGCACGATCATCGATGACATCTTCGCGTGGTGTGCTGATGCCGGAGGGTGATATCGATCTTCTGGCAATCGACCGCGGCACCGTGACGGCGCCAGCGGGATGCGGCAAGACGCACCTCATAGGCGAAGCTCTCACCCGGCATACTGGTTCCAAGCCAATTCTTGTGCTGACCCACACGAACGCTGGGGTTGCCGCCCTCCGCGGTCGTCTTGACCGGGCCGGCGTTCCCGCGAGGGCGTACCGCTTGTCCACCATTGACGGCTGGGCAATGCGGCTAATCGCGACATTTCCACTGCGCAGTGGGCACGATCCGAACCTGCTCAATCTCGCGAATCCGAGTAGCGATTACTTAAACATTCGTATCGCCGCAAAGGATCTCCTGAAGGCAGGACATGTCAGCGACATTCTTGCTGCGAGCTATGCGCGCCTCATCGTAGACGAATATCAGGATTGCACGATCCGTCAGCACCTTTTAGTCGCGTATGCTGCAAAGACACTACAGACGTGCGCGCTCGGTGACCCCATGCAAGCGATCTTCGGATTCGGCGGCGACGCGCTGCCGAAATGGGACGAAGTTTGTGGGCAATTTCCGATAGCCGGCGAGCTCACGACCCCATGGCGGTGGATCAATGCGGATGCCGAAGTTCTCGGCCGTTGGCTTCTCGATGTGCGCGGGAAGCTCGTGCGTGGCGAATCCGTCGATCTGCGCACCGCACCTGCCGCTGTCACCTGGGTCGAACTGGATGGGACGGAGGACTATCAAAGACGACTGGTCGCTGCGAGAGTGCGCCCACCGGGCTTTGACGGATGTGTGCTAATTATTGGCGACAGTACGAACCCTGCTTCTCAGCGACAATTTGCGAGTCAAACTCCGGGTGCGGTGACGGTTGAAGCGGTAGACCTCAAGGACTTAGTGTTGTTTGCGAAGAGGCTGAACCTTGCTGCACCTGATGCACTGCGACAGGTTGCCGAGTTCGCTCAAAGTGTGATGACCAATGTGGGCGCAGTGGATCTGCTTCGACGCGTCCAGTCGTTGACGCACGGCACCGCCCGAAAACCCGCGACTGACGTCGAGAATGTCGCCCTTGCTTTCGTTCGGGCACCATCAAACGGTGGGGCAGTGGACCTTTTGGTTGAAATCGGCAAGGAAGCCGGTGTGCGAAGGTACCGTCCAGCGGTTTTGAGAGCCTGCATCAAGGCACTCCAGATGTGCGAAGGTACCAATGGGACGACGTTTCACGACGCCGCGATTCAGATGCGCGAAGAACACCGTCTGATCGGCCGACCTCTTCCGAAGCGCGCCGTCGGTAGCACTTTGCTGTTGAAGGGCCTTGAAGCGGAGGTGGCCGTCGTTCTCAACGCTGACGCGCTTAATGCTCGAAATCTATACGTTGCCATGACGCGCGGATCTATGGCGCTCACGGTTTGCTCTCGATCACCGGTGCTGAAGCCTCGATCTTAGCGCCTTTGGCCATCGTCCGAGCAGCGCACGAAACATCGCCTTTACCTCGGCAACCAAGGGCTCATCGTCTCGACGTGGATTCGACGAATTGCGCCTGCCTCGCGTCCATTTAGGAAGCGAGCGGCCCGGTCATCTGCGAGCGCTAGCGGGCGGGGATCAAGCTCCCCAACGCCAAACCCCAGCCCGGGGTGGGTCAAATTTAGACCGGCGATTCCGCCCAAAGGTGGGTCACTTTTCGGCCGGCGTTAACAAGCGCTCTGCGTGTGCGCATACAACCATGAGATCGTCTTCGTGGGCGGTGCTGACACGATTCTAGTTGTCGACTTGCCCGAGAACTGCTCGACCGTGCGCAACAATTCGTTTCAGCCCACCCATTCTTACCGACGCGGGATGTCGCGGACAATTGGCCGTACGCGAGGGCGGTCGCGGCGCCGTTGATCTCGGTCCTCGGTTCGGTACGCATCACCACTTGCGGAGGACGTGTTCAACCTCGGCGGCTCGCTGGATCAGATAGTCCGTCCCCAGCCAGTAGAATGCGAGCTCGTAGGTGATATTCACGAAGCCGGCCATGTGGGCGTCGGTGCGATATTCGAACGGAATGTCGATGCTGCGCCGCCCGCTGACATCGCGGACATGGTATTCAACGCTGGCCCAAAGCGGTGCGCGTCGCGGCCGATGTGCGAGCGCTGACCGCCGATCTCAACAACGAGCGGGAGAAGCGCGGCGTCCCCGCGCCGACGCGTGATGCGGGCCTCGACCGGATCGCCTATGCGAAAGCCGTCGACATGGCCGTGCGCGGATACTTCGGGCACACGATCCCGCCGGCGTCACGTTCCAGGACCGCATGCGCGCCGCGCATTGGCCGACGCAGTACGTCGCCGAGAACATCGCGTTCGACCGCGACGAATCCCATGCCAACGAAGCGTTCGTCAACAGCCCCGGCCACTACTCGAACATGGTCGACCCCATCGAGCGCCGCCTCGGCGGCGAGACCGTCTACGTCCAGGTCTTCTCCGGCAACTAGACTCCCTTATCGAGCGTCGAAGCTCTCCACATCGGCGTCGTCTGCCCTCCAGCCCTTTCCCGGTATCCCATTCTTCGAGAAGACGGCCTGCAAAACGTGGGTCAAGCGTGACCGAAATACGCCGCGCGACATCAGCAGATAGAACGTCCACATGCGAAAGAACCGTTGGTCGTACGATCCCTCGATGGTCGACCAATTCGCTACGAAATTCTCGTACCACGCCGTCAACGTCTTCTCGTAGTCCGCCCGGAAGCGCTGCAGCGCTTCCACGACGAACAATCCCTCGGCCGACGTCGCAATTTGCCCTACGGAAGGCAGCTCGCCGTTCGGGAAGATGTATTTGTTGAGCCAAGGCGACTCGGCTGTCGCAATGGGCTCATTCCCTGCAATCGTATGCAGAAGAAAGAGACCGTCGTCTTCCAAGCAGCGCTCGACGCGTTCCATGAACGTGCGGAAGTACCGATGCCCGACCGCTTCGAACATTGCAATCGAAACAACTCGGTTGAATTTCTCATCGACGTCGCGGTAATCTTGCAACCGCAATTCGACCGGCAGTCCGTCACAGCACTCCCTCGCATATGCCAACTGTTCCCTCGAGACGGTGATGCCGACGACCTCGACGCCGTAGTTCTCGGCGGCGAACTTCGCCCAGCCACCCCAACCGCAGCCGATATCGAGGACCCGCATTCCCGGCTTCAATGCAAGCTTCCGACAGACGAGATCCAGCTTGTTCTCTTGCGCTTGGTCCAACGTGACCGCGTCTTTCCAATACCCGCAGCTATAGATCATCCGCTTGTCGAGCATCGCTCGGAAAAGGCTGTTGCCCAGATCGTAGTGCCGTTCCCCGACTTCAAACGCCTTGGATCTCCTCCCGATTCCGCTCAATCGCAGGGCCAGGACCGAACGGAGATACCTCAGGTTTCCAAGCGACTCCCTATGCAAGCCGGCCTTGACGAAGCGGCACGTCAATTCATCGATGCTGTCAGAGTCCCACCAGCCATCCATATAGGCTTCGCCGATGCCGAGTGCTCCGTCTCGCAATACCCTCGCATAGAAGTCTTCATTGGAAACTCTGACATCGAATGGTCGATCACCGTCGATCCTGACATCGGCCTTCGCGAACATCTCCTCGATCAGAGCCCTATACGACATCACGATGCCCATGAACGACGACGTAAGCGGACTCGTCGAACGCAGACGTTCTGCGCCTGTATTCATTCGTCAGTCCCGGATAGATCGTCGTATTTCGGCCGTGGCGATCGAGATACCAGCTCTTGCATCCCGCGGCCCACACGGTCTTGACCAGGCGGCGCCGTAGCTTCATCGCGTAGTTCTTCTGGACGTCGGGGTCGACGTCGACGTAGCCGTTCTCGCCGGCCGCCTCGACCGCCTGAAGATAGCGAAGGATGTACGTCATCTGAGATTCCATGACGTGCAGCGCAGAAGAATGAGCAAGGCCCGAGTTCGGTCCCAGCAGCAGGGCCATGTTCGGGTAGCCCGCCACGTTGATCCCCAGATATGCTTCTGCCTCGTCGCGGTCCCAGTCGTCCGCCAGCGATCGGCCGTCCTTGCCCGATACTCGTAGGTAGCCGTCCGTGTCGGCTACGATGAAGCCGGTCGCAAGAACGATGACGTCGACGGCGACATCGCGCCCGTCGGAGGTTCGTACATGGTTCGGCAGAATCTCCTCGATGTTCTCCGTAACCAGCTCGACGTTGGTGCGATTGAACGCAGGGTAGAAGTCGTCGGCCAACAGGATGCGTTTGCAGCCGATCGTATAGCTGGGGGTCAGTTTTGCTCGGGTCGACGGATCGTGTACTTCTCTTCTGAGTTTGCGCAGTGCAATGCCCGTCAGCCATCTGTTGACGAGCGCATTTCCGAAGAACGCCAGGCCGATGAATTCCAGAAACCAGTAGATCAGTGTCCGCGCGATCGCCTGAGTCCATGGCGCCCGCCTGAACATCCGGTGCTGGAGCGGCCCGATCTTTCTGTTCCCACGCGGCAGAATCCACGCCGCGGTACGTTGAAACACGAAGAGCCGTGCCGCGATCGGCGCAATATTCGGGATGATTTGGGCCGCGCTGGCGCCCGTTCCAATGACGGCAACTCTCTTACCGTCGAGGGCGAGCGACCGATCCCAGGCTGATGAGTGGAACATGCGTCCCTGAAAGCTCCCCTGCCCCTTGAAGGAAGGCGAGAGAGGACGGCTGTGCGGTCCGGTCGCGAGGATAACGCTCCGCACGCGGCACGTCCCGCCTTTCTGATCGTGGATATCCCAACAGCCATCGCGCTCCGCGAACGTGGCGTCCAAGACATTGACGTCATGCCGGATGTGCCGTTGCAGATCGTTCCGGCGCGCGACGTCCTTCAAATATTGAAGGATCTCGGGCTGGCCGGCAAAGGACGACGTCCAGGACGGATTCGGGTGACCCTCGATCGAGTACAGATGCGACTGAATGTCGCAGGCGCAGCCGGGATAGACGTTGTCGCGCCAAACCCCGCCCACTTCAGGAGCGCGCTCGAAGATGACGAACGAGGTGCAGCCGGCGCTCTTCAGCCTGAGCGCCGCGATGAGCCCGCCGAATCCGGCCCCGATGATGCCGACCTGGTACTCCGCGCGCATCGTGCTACAGCTTTTGGGCGACGAACACACAGTACCGAAAGCGGTATTTCAGCTCATACGTGTAGAGGGCTACGAGTAAGCGACCAAACAGCCGGCCGAGGCGATACGATAGTCCACGTGACTGACTCTGGGCGGTGAACCACTTGTCCGTTGCCCGGAACGCCGGCAGCACGGAATTCGTGAGTTCGTCTTCCTTGACGAGCGCGAGCTGCAGACTGGCGAATGCTTCCCGGTACGCGTGAACCGGCCAGTAGCAGAGGGACAGCTTTCGTTCCAGCGCGTTCGGCAACGCGCCGTCCCGCCGTACCAGGTCAGCGACCAGAACGTAGCCGCCCGGTCGAAGCACCCGGTGAACTTGGCGTAGGAAGGCCCGCTTGTCCGCGTAGTGGTGGGCACTTTCGATGCAAATTGCAACGTCGAAGCTGTCGTCTTCGACCGAGATGAGATGTTGGGCGTTGTCGACCGCGAAATCGAGATCGTGAAGGTCTCGCGCCGCCTTTTCCGCGCTGGCCTGCCGCACGTGCATCTCATTGATGTCTATTCCGCACACATATTGCGGTTTGTATGCGTCGTGAATGTACAATGCCTGGACCCCGTTTCCACAACCGATGTCCAGCAGCCGCTTGCCGCCGAGGTCGGGAAGATACGACAGGCAGCGATCGGTGAAGTACATTTGCCCTTGCAGCAGGGTCTGGTCATCGTTCACGTACAGCGGATAGTGGAGCATCTGCTGACGCCCGAACACTGCCTCGAACGCGAAGCGCACGATAGCGTAGAACATGCGCATGACCTGCAGCGGCATCTGCTATAACACTCGGAGCGCGCCGGGCATCCCTGCCGCACGCGGGTTTCGCACGCTGTCCCCTAAAAGGGGAGTTTGAAGCGAGATGATCCCTTCGGTCCGCATGAACCGCAGAATGCCTGACACGGTGTCTTCGAGCGAAGGATCCCTCATCGCCGCCGGGCAGGCGGCGCGTGCCTTCTGATAGCTGGAGCTGTCGTAGCGCTTGATCTCCATCGACGCAATACTGTCGACGGAGCCCTTGAGGAAGTCGAGCAGGGGAAAGAGCAAATCGTCCTTTGTGCTTCGCCTGATCACCTCCGGAACGAAATCTGCGAGCTTGAACAGCTCGAACCGGCGCCCCGTCAGGCGCGTGATCGTGCTGGTGATGTCGATCATGCTCGAATACTGATCTCTCGTAACATGATAGGTGCTGCCGATCGTGTCGGGCGCGTTGGAGATTGCGACGATGTTGTTGGCGACGATGTCGGCAGGAACGAAGCTTACCTGGTTCAGGGTGTCGACCCCGATCCCGTGATTGATCATAAAGGCGAGCAGCCGAATCGCGATGTCGAGATTGGTCCCTCCGCCGCCGACCGACGGGCTGACGAGCGCCGGGCGAAAAATTCGAGTGATGAGTCCGTGGCGCGCCGCGTCCATGACGATTTGCTCCGCCACCCATTTGGTTTGGCTGTAGCCGAAGTCGAGCGCTTCCATGTCGCGGTTCGCGTCCGTTTCGTACAGAATCTCTTTGACCGCCCACCCGAAGATGAACGTGGTCGAGACGTAGTTGAGCGCCTTTTGACGCTGATCGAAAGCGAGCCGCACGATCTCGTTCGTTCCGAGAACGTTAGCGGCGCGCATCGCCTCGTAGGTGAAGAGATAGTTCACTGACGCGCCGTTGTGGTAAATGGTGTGAACCTGTCTCGCGAGCAGCGCCCAGCGCTCCTCCGACAGGCCGAGGTTTGGTAACCCCAGGTTTCCGCACACCGGGAAGACCCGCTGGTCGATCATCTTCCGGAAGTTCGGTGTCCATGGCGCAATCGACGCCAGCGCCGCCTCCAGGCGCTCCCTCCCGCGGATTTCGTCGCGAGCACGGACGAGAACGTAAATCGGGCAGTCCGTCTGTTCGAGCAGACTCTTCAGGAGAAATGGTCCGACGAAACCCGTACCGCCGGTGAGCAGAATGGCGCCCCCACGTTTCCGCGCAGACTCGATGCTGGCGCGCGGTTGGAACGTCAACCTAGCGTCGCTGAACATCATCTCTTTTTCTGTGTTGCGGCGATCCTCGCGGACATGAGCCAGCGAGTGCTCGACGTGCAGAACGGCGGCATCAGGAGAACGCTGAAACAAGTCCGCGAGGCGGAACAAGTCCGCAACACTGATTTGCTGGATCAGAGCAATGTCGATCCGGCCGGCTAACGTAGCCGCACCGTGCTCTTTCAAAAGCTCGGTGACCTCGTGCAGAAACAAGACGAGATCGAGCGAGTCCACACCGAGCTCGATCAGAGACTGCGGCTCCTCGCCGGTAAAGTTGTACCGGGCTTTCAAGGCGTGAAATGCAGGAACGCCGCCCTGGCCGAAGTCCGGACGGTCCGCGTCCGCTTCTCGCGTGAAGCTGGTGAGAACCTCGAACCGATTCTCGAGCCACATCCGCTTGGCCATGTGGCGCATGATCTTTCCAGAGCTCGTCTTGGGAAGTGACCGTGCTGCGACGATGGTGATCGATGCGGGATCGAGATTCGCATAGGTTCTGATCGCGGCGATGAGATCGAGCGGATCGGGAATCGCTCTTCGGCTCTTCACTTCGGCGACTACAGCCATCGCCGGCGTGCCGTTTTCGTCGATCTCGAAGGCGGCGACACAACTCTTGCGGATGAGGTCGGACACGTCCTCGACGATGTTTTCGATGTCCTGAGGGTAGTAATTTTGGCCTCGGACGATGATCATGTCCTTGATGCGCCCGCACACGTAGAGCTCGCCATCGTGGAGGAAGCCCACATCACCGGTCCGCAGGTAGTACTGCCGCCTCTGGGTGTCGCCGACGATGCGGGCGCGAAACGTCTTTTGCGTCAGGTCCGGATTGTTCCAGTACCCGGCGCAGGTACTTCGACCGGTTGTCCAGATCTCGCCGATCGTCCCATCTTCCACGGCGATGTGTTTCTCGGGGTCGACGATCTTGACGCCGATGTCGCCTAACGGTGCACCGCAGCTTACGATCTGTCTGGCCGCCGCGATTTCAGAGACTTCCGAGGTGATACGCACTCTGCCTAGTGCGAGGGCCTTCTTGCTCACGGAAAGGACGTTTCGGCCATGGCTGGTGACCGCGAGGGTGTTCTCAGCCAGACCGTATGCCGCGAAGAAGTGCTCCGGCCTCAGCCCGTACGGCTGGAAGGTCTCCAGGAAGCGCTGATAGGTACCAGGCTTGACGGGCTCTGCGGCGGTCATGAGCGATCGAAGCGAGCTCAGGTCGGTCTGTGCGAGCGTTTCGTCGGGTAGGCGGCCAGGCCGTAAACAATACTCGAAAGCAAAATTCGGCGCCGACGAATGCGTCGCGCGGTATCGCGTTATCGTGTCCAACCACAGCGCCGGGCGCTGAATGAACGACATCGGAGAGAATCCGTACGTGGTCCCCCCCGACAAGGCCGCGTTCAGGTAGTATCCGATGAGCCCCATGTCGTGATACTGAGGCAGCCAGGAAACGCCGACGGCGGACGACCGATCCACCAGCAGGCTTCCGTTGTGAAGGACGTTTGCGTGGCGGACCATCACCCCTTTGGGACTGCTCGTCGACCCCGACGTGTATTGGAGGAACAGAACCTCGCCCCCATCCCCGAAGATCTCGCCGGTGGCTGGCGCTTTCAGATCCTCGGAGACGATCCATCGCAGGTCGGAAAGATAACCTGCGTCCGGTGAGGACATGCGACGATCCGTCAAGACTCCGGAGGCACCGCAGTCCCTGGCGATAAGGTCCATCTTGTAGAACGCCGCGTGCCGTCCATGGGGACTCGACGGATAGACGGGCACAGGAATCACGCCCGCCCGCACGCAGCCGAAGAATGCGCAGATCATTTCGAGGCCGGGCGGAAAGGCCAGCAAGAGCCGGTCGTTCGCGGCGAACTTGAATTCGCGGCGCAGGTGTCCGGCAATGACGTTCGTTCGGTGCAGGAACTCGTCGTACGAATAGCTCTCCGTCGCTTCTCCGCTCAAGTTCAGGAACGAGTACAGCAGCTTGCGCGGATGCCTGTTCGCCCAGTAGTCGAGCCGTTGAACGATGGATTCCATGAGCACCCGGCTATGACGCCGGTGCTGCCGCGTGCAGCTTCGTGACGTTGCGAAACGTCATGCGTATTCCGCCGTTTGGTCTCAGGATGATCATCGGGCGCCCACTGATCGTCTGGCCTGGTACGAGCTCGAACTCGTACCTCCTGACCAGCACGCTGAGAATGATGAGCATCTGGAGCATCGCGTAGTTTCCGCCGATGCAGCCGCGCGGCCCGCCGCCGAACGGCAGGTGGGTGAAGGCCTTGCGATCGTGTTTGCCTTCGCTGGTGAAGCGTTCCGGCATGAAACTCTCCGGGCGGTCCCAGTACTGTGACGAATGATGAGCGCCGTGGATGAAGGCGATCACGGTGGTACCTTTGGGGATCGCGATATCGGCGGCACGGTCGTCGGCCAAGGATACCCGGTCGACCATCCAAAACGGAGGATAGAGCCGTAGCGACTCCTCCAATACCTGCGTAGCGAACGTCAACTTCGCAACATCAGCATACTGCACGGGAGCGTCGCCGAGCACCGCATCGAACTCATGTCTGAGTTCGTCGATGCAGTCGCGGTGCCGGCTCAGCAGGTACAACGTCCACGACAGAGCGCTCGATGACGTTTCGTGGCCGGCGGCGAGCAGCTGAATGCTCTCACTGAGCACCAGCTCATCACTCATCCCCTGCCCGTCATCGTACCGCGCGTCCAACAGAATCTGCAACAGATCGGAATGCTCGGCTCCCCCCTCGCGGCGTGCTCGTATCTGGCGCATCACCACCTGATCTGCCCGGGCGCGCAGGTCCTCGTGCTTGCGGAGTTCGCCCGACAGCGCAAACCACGGCCTCAGGTACGGCTGGCCGATTTGCCGGACGATGAATTCTTGAATCCTCAAGATGGTCGAGCCGACGAGGGCGATGTCATCCGCCGCCACCGCGGTGCTGAAGAGCGACCGGCCGACCATACGAAACGTGATTTTTGTCAACTCCGGATAGATATCGATCGGACCGCGCCGCACCGCCTTGTCGAACGATTCCAACGATTCGAGGAGAGACTCATGCATCGTCGTTGCGAGAGCGGCCAGCTGATCTCGATGAAACCCCTGCTGTATCAGACGGCGCTGCGTGCGCCACTTCTCGCCGTGGGTGTTCAAGAGGCCCTGCCCCAAAAAGTGACGCATTCGCTCCATTTGAATTTCTGATTTGTGATAGTTTTCGTAGTTGGTCTTCAACACGTGACGCAGCACATCAGAATTACTCGAAACGATCACCTTCTTGATGCCGCCAAAGTAATAGACGAAGGTGTCACCCAGCCGGGCTGTATGTCGAGCAAAGACCCGGACAGGGTCGCGGAGTATCTCGCGCGTTTCGAAGAGCGAGGAAAGCCTGGACACGGACGGCAGCGGTTCAGGCTGTAGGCGCGGCATACGCTGCAGCTCCCTGCTGTTTCAGCAAACGAAAGTGCAGCACCAGAGCCTGTCCTAGGGTCGCATTCACCCTGTAGGCCACGCCGTACTCCGTGGCAGTCTCCTTCACGATCTTGCTGAGTTCCGGGTAGTGTGTGTGGCACACGTCTGGGCGGAGATGGTGAGCGACGTGGTGATTCAGTCCTCCGAAAAGCCAGAGCGCGAGTACGCTCTCGGTCGCATAGTCCGCTGTCGTCGCCAGAATATGATGGACGTAATTGTCGAACTCGTCCCGGGACTTGGGGAAGTAACTCGTTGATATGACATGTGTCGTCTGAAAGATGAGCTGCGCGCTGAGTCCGATGACGATGTTTCCGGTGACAAATGCGGCGATCACGAGCAATGGGGAACGATGCAAGAGAAGGATCGGCAGTACGATCATGGAGGAGAAGTAGAACAGCTTCCCGCCAAAAAGTGCCGCGTATGCGCCTATCGGATGCTTCGTGCGCCTGGCTTGCGGATAATCAGAAAAGAAAAAGTATTCGAAATCCTTTACTAAAAAGTATTCGAGATTGGAGAAACCGTACAGGAGCCAGGCGTACACGTGCTGGTACGCGTGCAGCGGATTTCTCCGTACATGCGGTGATAGGCGCAGGAATCCGCGAGCGAGGACGTCTTCATCCGCCCGAACGATGTTGATGTTGGAATGATGGCCGCCGTTGTGGAGGATCCGCCACATATACGAGCTGATGCCGAAGACGTCGAAAACGAGTGCCAGCGTCCTATTGACGAAGCGATTGCGAGAAACCGCGTTGTGAGCGCTGTCGTGCGCGACGTTGAGCAGAAGGAACAGCTGGGTTACGCCATGCAGCACGTAGACCAGAAAAAATTGCACATCGGTAAGCGCGAACACGTAGAGAGCGGCATACGTGGCCACGCTCGATGTCAATCCGACGATGATTTTCGTAGCCATCATCGAGCTGCGGCCGCCGGACCTTCCGCGACTCAGCACATAGGCGTCCATTCGCCGGCGCAGGACGCCTGCGAAATCGCTTCTTTCCGGAAGGGCTGCAGCAGTCGTCATCGGCTTAGTCGGTCGTGGGCAAAGGCCCGGTTTGGCTTCCCAGTTGTTTCAGCAGAACGAGGTGCCTGGTGAGCGCCTGCCGGACGCTTTGCGCCTCGCGATACCGCACGCGGTATTCGGCGGCCGTCTCCTTCGCGATTTGCGTGAGCCGTGGATAGTGGGTGTGGCACACACCTGGACAAAGATGGTGAACGACGTGATGATTCAAGCCGCCCGTTAACCACGTCACGATCGGGTTACCGGTTGCATAGTCGGCCGTGGTTGCGAAGATGTGATACGCATAGTCGGTAAAGTCGGCTCTGCTTTTCGGAAAGCTCGTCGACTCGACGGCATGCGAGGTCGCGAAGACGATCGCCACCGTCAGGCCGACGACCAAGTGGGTCACGAGAAACGTGACCGCGACGAGGGCGGGCGAGACGCCGAGAATCACGATGGGAAGCACGATCATGTACGTGACGTACGCGAGCTTGCCGGCAAACAGCGATGCGCACTCTCGTGCCAGGCGCCGGCGGTCGTGCTGGTACTTGCACCGGCCAAAGAAATACAGGAAGTCCTTTACGAACACGTAGTCCAACGAGAAGAGACTATAGAAAAGCAAGGCATAGATATGCTGGTACTTGTGCATCCATGCTCTAGAATCGTGCGGTGAGGAACGAAATAGCCGACGCCCGTTGAGCGACTCGTCTTCTGCGTATACGTTGATACATGCATGATGCTCGCGATGGTGAATGAGGCGAAACACGTACGAACTGATGCCGCAGGCCTCGAAGGCATAGGAGAACAGCCGATTTGTTGCGGGGTTACGGGAAATCGCACCGTGGTTGCTGTCGTGTGCAACGTTGAGAATGAGGAAGATGTGGGTCAAGCCGTGCAGGAAATATACCGACACGAATGCCCAGGAGGTCAGACCGAAGGCGTAGAGGGCGGCATAGGTCGCGGCCCACGATATGATGCCAATGACGATCTTCACGACCATCGTCGCGTCGCTCTTCGGCGAGATGTTTTGCTCTATGAAGAAATTGTCGAGGCGTGCGCGCAGTATCTGGGGGAACGACGAATCGTCCGCCGGTGAGGCGGGCGGGCGGGAACTGCCAACCGCGGCGTGTTCGGAATGCACGGATACCTCCACCCCTTGTGCCTTCGGAGCAACTAACCCGTGCTACTCGGCAGAGCGAGCGCTATCCTTCAGCGACCTCAGGGCGTTCGTCGTGGCTCATCGGCGTGATGAAGAAGCATTCGCGAGCTGGCGGCGGTCCTTCAATGAGATTATCGCTCGCGCCCACACAACGGACTTTCGTTGAAATGCTCCCTGCTAGTGTGCCAGGATGCTGGCACCGACGAATGCGACCTTGATGCACGCCTCAGTTCACCAACCCTGTGGTGAGAGAACCGTTTAATGCAAACAACGAAGATATTCGACCCTCAACTCGGAGCCTGCGCAGAGCGGTCGGCGACCGGAAGTAGCTTTGGAGCGGGCGCATATCAAGAGACCTTTAACGGGTTTCTCGCCTCTACACACTCGACGACCACGGCAACCCGCAGCGGGATCTTTCTCGCCGTAGGCTTCCGATCGCCGCGGCCAGCGCCCGGTCGCGAAACGGTTCGAGCAGAGCAAGGGAGCCTTGGCGTACTTGATCGAACGCGCCCTATGGAATTAGCGCAGGCGTCTTTGCCTGCGACCAGCGTGAGGAAGGGTGCCTCCCTTGGCCCATCAATCAATCGTCGAGATTCTGGAGTCTCTGCCGACCCCGCACCGCAACTTCTTGTTCGACAAATTCTACGGGCAGTTGCCTGAAACACGGTTGGTCGATCCGCGCATCCAGAAATTGGCCGACATAATCGGACCTCGTGACATCCAATACTACACCGACCTGTATCTCCACAAAGGCGGCCTTCTTAGTTGGTTCGTATTCCGGGAGGCGAAAGTTCTCACACAAGGTGGCGCGCGGGTCGAAGTGAACGCGAAGCGAGTCGAGCTGCGAATTCTGAAGAAATACCCAGGGATCGAAGAAGGCCTCCAACCACACCTTGAATGGGGCGGTGATCCAGAACCGTTCTATCTGAGCCGACAGCACGGCGTTCTCGTCCTCGAATTGGCAGCAATGAACGCCGAGCGAGAATACACATCAAACTGGAAAATCAAGATCATCAAGTATGATCGCCAGTACGTGATCGCGTTGCGCGACGATCCGTTCACCATCGAGATTCGCTCCGCTTATGGCAAGGTCGACGAACTTTACAAGGTCGTGTCATCAGTGATAGGCCTGCGCTTGGACGACGGTACGGAGTGCTCATTGGAGGAAGAAAAACAACGCGACACACTGAAGAAGAAAGTCACGTCCCGCTGTTTCTATGCGCAGCACCACCACAACGACACAGAGGTGGCTAAGACGAGCGTCGAGGCGCAGCGAACTTACGACCTGGAAAGCGGAAACAGACTGAAGCGGATTGAGGCCCAGAGGGGCGTAAGCGGCTTTTCGCGGAGTTACGAGTTTCAGTATAAGCACCCGGACGGATATATGGAGCTGTGCGTTTACCGCGTCAAATTGACCAACGGTCAGGTGCGAATCGAGCAAGACATGAGCGAGCCCGCCGTCAAGGTGCTCCAGGAGCATGTCGTCTCGCTCTTCTGACGGAGACCTCCACGAGGACGTCGATGTTCTTGTGCGGGCCCTGCTCCGTAAATACCCGACTCTCATGTTCACGAAGTCGTCGCTTGCCGAAGAGCTGCCGTATGACGAGTCGCAAGTCCACGAAGCGTTGCTCTTGCAATGTCAGCGCGGTTTGCTGCAGATATTCATCTCGTGGAACTGTCCCGAGTGTGATTCACCAAGCGCGTCGCCTATCTCGGATCGAGACCCGGTAGGGTGGTGTCGCACTTGCCGCAAGGATGTTGATTTCGAGCGGTTTGTGTATTTCAGGGCGACGGACGTCTTGATGCGCAGAATCGAGGCAGACCCAAAATTGGAGGCGGTTCCGGACGACGCGCTTGAACGAATCGAGAAACGCGCTTCGGAACCGCCTAAGAATTCCGACCGATTCACTGAACGTGATAGCGAGACGTTGCAGCGGATCGCAGTTGCAGCAGAAACCATGGTCGTACACACCGCGCGCGATGCGGATGCAAGTGAGGCAACCGCCGAAGCGACGTCAGCGGCATTGCCACACTCAGCACGCACCGCTGCAGCAAGTGAGGCGACGGCCCACGCCACAACGACGACAGCACGGGATTGGGCTCCGCGTATCGCGGTCTACGTCAGTATCGCAGCAATTGTCGTTGTAATCGGGCTCGTTATCGTCCAAGAGACGCACATAATCCCTAGACTACTCCGCGCAGAAGCAACCGCGTCTCCAAGCCCGCACGCATCTGCTATAGCGTCAGCGGCGCCGACGAGAAAGTAGACTACCCCAACCACAACGGCAGTGGGGGCGGATCACGTGGCTAGAGGATGTCTCGATCTCGTCGCACCGCGTCCAAACCTTGGCCCGGTGGGTTGTTGATCCGATCCGCCGATGCCCTTGCCGAAAGACATCTAGCCGCACCGCGGCAAGAACGATTGGAGGGACAGAGAGCGTCAGGCCTGACCGGACACGCGCGAAAGCTTGACCTGGCTACCGTGCTCGGCAGCGTTCGCCGTGCGTGAGGGACCGGTATGCTCTGTTTCGCCGGTCCGATTCAGAGCGAGGATCCGTACTGCCCGCCGCGTCCTGGGTCTTCCTTCGAGACGCTACTCTACAAGTTTACCGAGCGGCCACGACCGGGAGCTGATACTTCAGTCCGGGCGCCTGGGCTGCGGGGGTTCGGGTCGCACAGATCGGCTGCTTAACAATCTTGCGACCAATGCGCGTCTCTGCTACACTGGGTTGTATGAACCTTGACCCCTATCTCGGGGACTCTGGCGCCGTCATCGACGCTGTCGTCCGCGCTTACAGGCGGACGTATGCGATTAACGTCCGTCGTTTCGATCCGAAGGCGGGGGACGACAGCCACACCTTCGGCACCCAGAACTGGCGCGGCGGTCTCCATCACCTTGAGCAGGAATTCAACCGGATGCCGGGCGTCAGAGTGGACCGGCCAAACAATCATCTCCGCATCACGCTACGGACCGGCGTGACGCTTAGGCCGTACCGCGCGCACTTCGAAGGCGAGTATCTGGCGTTCTTTCCTATCTCCGAGACCCGCGCGAGAGTGGCGCGCGACAATACTTACACATTCTTCGAGTACAGCGCATCGTTCGCGCCCGGCCTGCTGCCTGTCAATGAACTCGTAATCCAACACGACGGCGACCACCTGGAGGGTCTGCGCGCGATCTACATCGGTGCACCGTTGGACGGCGAGGATCCCGCGAAGGGATGGTTTCTCTCCGAGTGCATTTATGCGCGCGATACAACGGTCGCCGACGACATTGACATCAGCGACGAAAGAGACTCGACGACTACCGTGCCCTTCACCGAGCGGAAGGCTCCGGACGTCCATGTCTTCGCTGAGGACCGATCTAGCGGCGACGGTACGGAATCAAAACACGATCCCGCCGGGAACGAATGAACAGCATTGATGGGGCTCGACCGTACGTATCTGCGTTCGCTCCGTTTCGACTGACACTGGCGCGCCATTATCGCGGAATGCGAAAGGTCGATCTCGCGCGGCACCTCAACGTCACGCCTTCCGCCGTGACGCAACTTGAAAGCGGGGCCAGTCGGCCGAAGGCGTCGACGCTGGCTCAAATTTCACTATCGCTAGGGTTTCCGCCGGCATTCTTCGCTGCCGACGGTCGGCGACGACGTTTGGATGATCACGGGCGAGCGTTCTTCCGCAGCCTACGCTCAACGCGGCAGCTGGATCGAGACCAAGCCGAAGCCCAGGCGTTTTTCGCCAGTGAGATCCTCGACACGATCGAGAGACATGTACGGCTCCCCGCGTCCGATCTACCCACCACATTGTACGCCCCTGAAGAAGCGACGCTACAGGACATCGAGCAACGCGCGATTCGACTGCGCGACTTGTGGAGCGTTCCGGCCGGTCCCACTGCGAGCATGGTCCGGTTGTTGGAGGCGCATGGTGTCGTGGTAACCCGATGCGTCATCGAGGCCGACGAGGTTCATGCATTCTCAAGGTGGTTCGCACATCGCCCGCTTGTCGTGCTGAGTGCAGATCGGAACGATCTGCCTCGACTGCGATTTGACGCAGCGCATGAGCTGGGACATCTAGTTTTGCACGCCGAGGTCGAACCAGGGAATCGAATTCTTGAGCAACAGGCACACCGTTTCGCTGCCGCGTTTCTCATGCCGAAGGACGAGATCGCGGGCCAGTTGCCACCGACGTTTCGTCTCGACGAATATGGGCACTTGAAAGAAGTCTGGGGTGTGTCGATGCAAGCGCTGCTCTATCGGGCGCGGGATCTCCGGCGCATGACGGACGCTACATTCCGCAGGGCAATGATACGCCTTTCGGCGCTCGGACGGCGGAAGAACGAACCGTACCCGCTGTACGGCCACGAACCCAGCGCATTGTGGCCTCGAGCGAAGGAGATTCTGGCGACGCGTGGCGTCGGCGTCGACGCCGTAGCACATGACGCGCGATTGCCGCTAGACTTCGTATCGAGGGTGTTTGAGGATGATTATGACGAACGACCGGCTCTCTTCGGGTAGTCTGTACTAACCGGCAACGACGCTATTCCGGCGTGGGCACTATCCAACCAGGCGGCGTATCGTCCTTCACGATCCGGCTCTTGACACGAAATGGCTTTCCGAGCTCCGTAATCTCAACCCGGTAAAATGCGGATCCGGGCGTAAGCTGCTGACTCATTGTCCCATATTGGCGGTACAGAATGCCGGAAACATCTTCGTATTCAAACACGGTCTGTAACGGCGGCTTAAGGCCGTGCCAGAATGCCAGTCGGTCGTCCACGAAGATACCGAGCCGCTCAGACGCTTCTCGCTGCAACACCGACACTGGATAGATATGCAAGCACGGCATGAACAAGCGAAGATGCCGCGCGGCGCCTGAGCCAACATTTGTAACGAAACATTCTAGAGCCCATCGCCGTTTGTCTGCACTAAGATTAACAATGTGCGGCTCACCATATCGTACCTCTAAACACGGCTGCTGACCGATAAAATACGGTTGCCACGGTAGAGCATCGATTGGAACGCCGGGGTCACCGACTCTATATGGCGCCAAGTCGTACTCCTCTTCGCGAGAAGGCCTTGTCACCTCAGGAATTTCTACGGACTGTGCGTCGTCCAAGTCCGGACGAGCGACCGATGCTATTTGAAGGACTGCATTTTGAACGCCATGCTTACTGTCCACGGCAAATATATCGAGTAGTAGTGGGCTGTAGCTCGCAACTTCATCTCGCGTGATGTCGTGCCAGACAGGTATGATGCGTCGCTGTCCTTCGGCGTTTTGCCGTCCGATGAGCGCTCTGTATTCGCTTTCCGGCCATGATTTTGAAAAGAAATGATGACTGACGATAACGACGCCGTATTTTGAGTTCCGCAAACCCTCGTCGATCTTTCCGGATAAGCTGTCTCCGGGCTTCAAGACGAATCGATCGTACCAGACGATGAGTCCGCGCGCCCGCAGCGCCGTGGCCAGAGGTTCAACGAATCCCTTGTCTTCGGACGCGTGCGAGATGAAAAGGTCGTATCGCATGTTATCTACCGATGCGACGACTGGGGAGGGTCGCAGGGTCGTCTTTTCGGCGCTCATCGCCCAATCGAGTATGCGCGAACGAACTTTAGCAATGGTGTGCCGAAATGCGCTCGAATCGACGAAAGCCCCAACCCGAATAGCGACGTCCTCGAATCCAGGAGGAACCGAAAGCATTTTTCGAATCTGGTTCTGCTGAGTTTCGCTCAGACGATACTCTATCGCGCCTCCCTCTCGTTCCGTGGTCAGGAGCAGTTCTTCGATGACGCTGACGGAGTCACGCACGTCATAGCTCGTCAGCCGATTTCGAAGTTCATCATCGGATAAGGCTGAATCGGTGCTCGTAAATCGCACTGGCTGCCACGCAGACGTGATGGGATTTTGTATCTGTAGCTGCCCACTGAGCTGGCGATACTGCGGAAGGTTCGCACCGCTGTATCCGCCGATTTCATCATCGAGCCAGTTTGATTCGACGGCAACGTCAAATCTTGATGCAAGCATCTTCGCTCTTAGCAGTAGGAAAGAAGCGGGCACTGATTCGTCAACTGCTGCCTCTTGAAGTTCGCGAAATTCACGGTTCATAAGGATCGACCAGCATATCTTGTAGGATTGAGCTACCGATCCGTGTCTACGGAGCTATAGCCGTTTCTTGGTAAAGGTTATGTGACTCGCGCCTCGAGACCGCGAGCCATTGCGTACTGCAAGAGCCTTTCAACAAGCGCATCATACGAAATGCCCGCGTGTTGCGCCTCGTCAGGGAGCAGACTTTGCGGCGTCATTCCCGGAAGCGCGTTTACTTCAAGAATCGTCGGTCGCCCGTGGTCGGTTACGATGAAATCCGTGCGTGAATAGTCACGCAACCCGATCAGCCTATGCACCGACAGCGCCAACGTCTGCAATCGCGCCGTGAGATCGTGATCGATCGGTGCCGGGATCAAATGCCGCGATCCACCCGGTTTGTACTTTGCGTCGTAGCTGTAGAACTCGTCGGTCGAGACGATCTCCACTACCGGGAGCGCTTCTTCACCCAGCACGCCGCACGAGAACTCCCGACCCGGGACGAACTCTTCCGCCAAGATCTCCGGCGTGCGCGAGCTCGCGTCGATCATCGCCGTCGTCCACGCTTCGTGCGTCCGCACGATCACGACGCCGGCGCTCGAACCGCTCGACCGCGGTTTCGCAACCAGCGGCAGCTCCAGCGAGCCGGGGAGCAGCGGTAGCGTTCCGCCGGTCAGGTCGAAAACGTCCCAGGCCGGTGTCGGGAGGCCTTCGGCGGCGAGGAGCTTCTTGGTGAGGTGCTTGTCCATCGAGATCGCACATGCGGCGACGCCGCTGCCGGTGTACGGGATGCCCATCCACTCGAGCACGCCTTGGATCGTGCCGTCTTCGCCGCCGCGGCCGTGCAGCGCGTTGAAGACCACGTCGGGCGCGATCTCGCGAATCGCTTCGATGAAGCGTTCGTCGAAGTCGAGCGATTTCGCGTCGTGGCCGAGCGTTGCGAGCGCGCGCATCACGCACGTTCCGCTTTCGATCGAGACCTCGCGCTCCGCGCTGGGACCGCCCATGACGACCGCGACTTTCACGCCGTGAACTCTCCGACCAAATGAACTTCGAGGTGTAGCTCGACGCCGAACTGTTCTTCCACCGCTCGCCGTACCCGGGCGAGGAGCGTGGCGACGTCGCGCGCGGACGCGTCGCCGGTGTTGACGATGAAGTTGGCGTGCAAGCCCGACACTTCGGCCCCGCCTTCGCGCCAGCCCTTGGCCCCGGCGGCCTCGATTAGGCGGCCGGCGTAGTCGCCCTCGGGGTTCCGGAAGCACGACCCGGAGTTCGGAATCGCAACCGGTTGGGTGGCCTTGCGCCGGACCAAGCGCGACTGGAGCCGTTCGCGAACCGCCTTCGGGTCGCCGCGCTCGAAGCGCAGGGTCGTGCGGGCGACGATCGCGTCCGGGGGGATCGAGGTTTGGCGGTAGCGCCAGCCGACGTCGATCGCGTGCGGCTCGGGGCGGGCGGGCGTCTGGGCCAGCACCTCGGTCGCGAACTCGCCGATCTCGCGGTCGGTCCCGGCGTTCATACGGATCGAGCCGCCGACGGTCGCGGGGATCCCGGCCAGGCCGTCGACCCCGATCCCGCCGAGGGTCGCCACCTTCGTGCAGAGCGCGGGGAGGCTGGCGCTGCCGCCGGCTTCGGCGATCACGGCGGTATCTTCGGCGCGGACCGCGAGCATGGTGAAGTCGCCGACGAGGCGCAGGACGATGCCGCGGATTCCGCCGTCGCCGACCAGCAGATTCGAGCCTGAGCCGAGGACGAACATCGGGAGCCGGCGTTTGAAGACGCGGCGCAGGACGAAGGCGAGTTCGTCAGAGGTTTCGACGTCGACGAGCGCGTCGGCCGGGCCGCCGATCTTCCACCAGGTGTGGGGGGCGAGGGGTGTGTCGAAGTGCGCGCGCTCACCGAAGTGGTCGCGGAGCGCGGTGCGGTCGGTGTCGTCGAGGAGGGGGACTGTTTTCACCTGAGTTCGCCCTTCGACAAGCTCAGGGTGACATCTAGGGTATCGCCCGGCGGGATGCGCACGGGCGCCATAATGCTGGTCACGCTTCTCTGCAACTGAAGGGCGGCGTTAGCCGCCCAACCTTTTGTGCGCTCGGCAGGATCGTGCGCCCTTCGACAAGTTCAGGGTGACATCTGGGTGGTGCCACGCCACCCTGAAACGGAAGGGCGGCGTTAGCCGCCCAACCTTTGTGGCCGCGGCAGGATCGTTCGCCCTTCGACAAGCTCAGGGTGACATCGCCTCCCCCCGAGCTCTCTTCCCCGCAGGAGCGACACAAGCGAGGTGGGAACGACCGTGGCCCCTGGGCCCGCTGTGGAGGCCGTTCGTGTTCGTGCGACCACGCGTGTTGTCGATTCTTACGACTCGTCGCTGCACGGCCGAGTGCGATCATTGCTGCGTCGGGTCGAGCCCGCGCGCGGTCAGTTCGCTCACGACGGAGCGGATTCACGGGCTCATCGACGAGGCCACCCGCGTCGGGAGCTTCGAGCGGATCGTGTTCACCGGCGGCGAGTGCTTCTTGCTCGGTCGCGAGCTGGACGCGCTGATCGCGCATGCGCACGTGCTTGGTTTCGATACGCGCGTCATCAGCAACGGATACTGGGCGGTCAACGAGCGGGCGGCTCGGGAACGCGTCGCCGCGCTTCGAGCGGCAGGACTCGACGAGATGATGCTGTCGACCGGGACGTTTCACCAGCGCTTCGTTCCGGTCCAGCGCGTCGTGCACGCCGCGCGTGCTGCTGTCGCAGCGGGGATTCCGGCGCGCATCGCGGTCGAGGATTGCGATCAGTCGGAGATCGACGACGCGTCGCTTCGCATGGATCTCGCTGAAGCACTCGATGCGGGAATGCTCGCGATCTCGCACGACGCGTGGATCACGGACGCCGGCGGCCGAGGCACGACTGCGTTGACGCACGATCGGCTGCACGCGAGCGGTCGCGCGGAGATATCCGGCGGGTGCCCGAGCGCGCTCATGACGCTGTCCGTGACGCCCGACGCGCAGCTTGTCGCGTGCTGCGGTTTTCCGCTCGAGGAGCTTCCGGGGCTGCGGATCGGTTCGGTCGCCGAACGACCGCTCGACGAAGTCATTCGAGATGCGCCGAACGACATGCTCAAGATGTTTTTGCACGTCGCGGGCCCGGCGGGGATCGCCGAGTTCGTCGCCGGGCACGAACCCGGATACACGCTGCCCGGAAACCCGGCGTCCATTTGTGATGCGTGCATCGCGCTCCAGCGTGACGAGCGCGCGATGCGCATTGCGGCGGAACACAGCGGTGAAGTCGCGCCCACGATCGTCGCGCAGTTCGTCCAGTCCCAGCAATCGTTCGTCCTTCCACGAGCCCACACACAACGCACCAATTCGACCGAGGAGTGACCATGACATACGAAAAGGAAAAGCTCCCCGACGGGACTGTCAACGAGATAAACTGGGGAACGGGCGTCTCCTATCTGGAGACAACTATCGCGGCGAAGGGCGTCACGGCCGAAGGCACATGGTATTCGACCTATTCATGGGATACCGATGATAAAACGCTGACTCTCGACAAACCCACCCAGGACAAGCCGCCGTCACCCCGCACTGACGCGCTCCCTGACCCGATCGACATCACGCGGATCAAGATCACGACGTGGGGTGAGGCGAAGCTCGATAAACCGCTCGAATGGAGCACCAAGACCAACGGCTACGCGACGATCGTCTTCATCGGCTTTGCTCAGACATCGGGACCGGTCGGAACCGTCGAGGGCCCCTAGACCGCTGCCTCGCGTGCCAGGTCCGCGAGGTGCGGCGAGGGGGTTGCGCCGAGTTCCGCCGCGAGGACCGTCGAGTAGCGGCGGAACTCGCGGCGGGCCGCATCCGCGTCGCCGCGCGTCAGGTGGATCTTCATGCTGATCTCGCACGCCGATTCGTTCAAGGCGTCCACACCCGCGACGGCGTGCGCGAACTCGAGCGCTTCATCGTAGCGTCCTGCTGCGAGCGCGTCGGCGGCGAGCGCCAACGCGGAAACGCTGACGATCTCGTCGATGCGCGCCAGGACGCCCTGCACGCCCGGCAACCGATCGTAGACGGCGGTCGCCCCGGTGCGATACGCATCGACGATCCCGGTGAGCGCGGCGCGGGCCTGCTCGTCGAGCGGGGCACCGGCGCGGTCGCGCACGATCGCTTCGTAGCGGCGCAGATCGACGTCGATGTCGCGCGAGAGCCGATAGCCCCCGTCGACCAGCACGATCGCATCACGACCGCCCAGCTTCGCGCGCAGCCGCGATAGCGTCACCTTGAGGTTGTTCGACCACTCCTCCGGATCGAGGTGTTCCCAGAGCGCCTCGCCGATGCGATCGCGCGTCAGCGGCCCGTAGGCGGAGGCCAGCAGCGCGAGGAGCTCGAGCTCCTTCCCCGAGGCGCGAACGGGCTTATCGCCGCGCCGAATCACCGCGGCGAACAACTCGACGACGGCGTTCTGCGGCGCGCGGCCGGTGCGGCTGCCAAGGACGCGGCGGCTGATGAACGGTTCCAGGATGCCGGCGCCGCGGCCCGCGATCAGTCCGTCGACGGCCTGCTTCAGCTCCGGGCTTTCGATCCCGTTCGCAAGGGCATTCAACGTTTGGGTTTGCGCGCTGCGGTCGGCCTCATCGAGAACGTATATGGCGGCGTGAAAGAGGATCTGCAGCATGGGATCGCGCTGCTCGTTCACGGCTCGCGCGGCCGCCCGGGCCGCGTCGAGCGCTTCGTTCGGGTCGGTCGCGTGCCCCATCCGATAACACTGCGCGAGCGCGATCTGGACCGGCCACGCGTACGCGTCGTCGCCCGAGATGGGCCGGCCGCGCGCCGCCTCGATCATGCGCGCGAAGCCTGCTTCCAAGCCCGGTGTGAGCGCGTCTTCCAACGTCGCGAGAAGGCGCGCGAACGACGCATCGTCACCGTACACCCACGCCCAAAAGGCGCCGTCGACCGCCGAGTACGCAAAGTAGAGCGGCATGACGTCGCGCGATTGCCGGCGCAGCAACTCGTCGAAGATCACGCGCACGCGGTCGTACCGGCCGCGCATGATCGCTTCGTTCCCCTCGATGTGGTGGAGCGCGAGGTTCTCGCCGAACGGCTGGTTCGACAGCGCAGCCGCCTGCTGTGCGAGCGCGCGCGCCTGCGAAAAGCGCCCACGCTCGCCGGAAAGCGACGCCGCGAAGCTCAGGAGCGATGCGCGGACCGCGGTGGGCTCAGCGGCGAACCCTTCCAGCGCCGACTCGATCAGGTCGTCGCACTCCGCGACGCGGCCCAGGTTGAAGTACGCCGATGCGAGGTGGATCAGCGCCGCGGCCCGCTTGTCGGTCCCGGTCGAGTACGGCAGACAGAAATAGACCGTCTCCGCCTCGCGCACGTACGTTTCACGATCGACCGCGAACCGGCGGAACGGGATCGTCGCCATCCACATGTTCGGGTAGGTCGTCACCAGGCTGGGGTCGACGCGGTCGAGGACCCGCTCGTAGTCGCTCAGGCGCAGCGGAGCCGTCGTGTACGGCGGCGCTGCTTCCAAGAGCGCCGCCGCGCGGACCGGATCGCGGCGTTCCAGCGCGACGCGAGCCGCGGTTCCGTGCGCACCGTCCTCGACCAGCGCGCGTATCGTGTGCTCGTACAGCGTCTCGAACTGCGGCGCGAACCGGGCTCGCACCAGCGCGCCGATGTCGGGATGCACGAACGCCCGCTCCGACTCGACGCTCACGAAGGGAATGCTTCGGAAGCGCAGCAGCACGGCGTCGTCGCACGCGTCGCCGAGCACGCGCAGCAGCTCCGCAGCCGTCGCACCGGGCCGCACGACGGATGCGATGACCGCCTCCCGAACGCGCTCGTCGAGGGCGGCGACGACGCGCTGACCTGCATAGGCGAGCAGCCTCTCGCGAGGCAGCGCGGCTGCGTCGCGGAACACCGTTTCCGCGCCGTCGCCCTGGATCAACAGGAGGAACAACCGCGAAACGAGAGGCCACCCACCGGTCAGCGCATGCACCTGCGCCGCACGATCCTCCGGGATGCCGGCTGCGCGGGCAAGTTCGCGCAGAAGCTCGACCGAGAGCGCAAGCTCGGGCGGGGTGACGGTATACGATCGCGCGCTTTCGACGAGCTGTTGAAGCCCGGGCGGTAACGGCGCGCGGGTCGTCAGCGCCAGCGTGCGCTCCGGCGGCAGCGTCGAGACCAGCTCGCCGAGGAGCTCCGCGCCGGCGGGGGAGGACAGCGCGCCGCGGGCATCCCGCACCAGGAGCAGCTCGGGCTCGTCGCTTCGCGCCCATTCTCGGCGCAACGCCTCGCGCGCGGTTCCGAACGGCCGATCGGCGCGGTCCGCGAGGCGATCCGCGGCGGAGTGGTCGACTCGCGAGCGGTCGCGGGCGACGAGCGCGTCGAGAACGGGGCGCGCGAGCTCACGGTCGCGCCGGGGATCGACGTCGCACGCGATCAACCGTCCGGCGTGCTGCGCGTACGCGTCGAGCAGGGCGCGCTTCTCGTAGCCGGCCGCACCCCACAGCGCCAGAACACGGGGGGCGCCCCGCGCGATCTGGGCAGCGAGCCGATCGTGGTACGCCGGTCGAGCCGAGTCCCCGAACACTCGGCCTGGTTACGGCACGGGCGGCCGGATCACCGGTAAATCTGCTATCTGAGGTTTAACCGGCGGGCCGCATGCTCTTCACACACCACCGCCGCCACTGAGGAGCACCCGCCATGATCGTCACCGTCTCGACCTCGACCTTCTCGCACAGCACCGACCCGACCGCCGCCGCCCTGACCTCCAGCTTCCGCGCTGCCTCCTTCGAGCCCGCGACGCGGACGGGCGAAGCAGTCGCCGCCGCCGCTCCCTTCGATCCGGAACGCCTCTATCCGAATCTCTACGCGGTCGAGCAGCCCGCGCTGCGCATCAGCCTGATCGTGAACGCTCTGTCAGCCCTGCGCCGCGCCGGTGCGGCAGCCCGCTGACGCGTTTCGCGATTAGCCGCCCTTCGACAAGCTCAGGGTGACATCGGGCTCGGGGGCGAGGCGCGCTGACATCGGGCGGCGTCACCCCACTGTGGTTGCGGTGGGGGTTGAGATGCGGGCGCCTAGACGATGGGCGACTGATGTGATCGAGCCGGCGCCGAGCATGAGGACCAGCGAACCGGGCGGAGCCTCTTGCGGCACCACGTCCATGAGTTGCTCGACGTCATCGACGTAGGTTACGTGAGTGCCGGAGGCGGCGAGCGGGTCGCCGATCATGCGTTCGCTGACGCCGTCGATCGGTTTTTCTGAGGCGGCGTAGACTGGCGTGAGGAAGACGCGGTCGGCGCCGGCGAGGGCGGTTGCGAACTCGTCTTTCAGGTATTGCGTGCGCGTGTAGCGGTGCGGTTGGAAGGCGACGATCAGCGGACCGTCGTGCGCGAAGTCGCGGGCGGCGGCGATCGTTTGGGCGATCGCGGTCGGGTGGTGCGCGTAGTCGTCGACGATTGTGAGTGTGCCGCGCCCGACGATCTCGAAGCGGCGTTGGACGCCGCGGAAAGCGCCGAGGGCGGGCGCGATCTGGTCGAAGCGGATGCCGGCAGCGCGGGCGGCGCCGATGGCGGCCAGCGCGTTCTGGACGTTGATCTCGCCGGGGACGTGCAGGTCGATCTCGCCGAGCACGACGCCGCGGTCGCAGACGGTGAAGTGTGCGCCGAGGTTTTCGTAGCGCAGGTCGGTGATGGTGAGGTCGGCGTCAGCGTCGCGGGTCGCGAACGTCGTCACCGGCGCTTGCGCTTGGCGGCCGACGGCTTTGCTCGCGCGGTTGTCGTTGCCGACGACAACCTGTCCGTTCGACGGCACGCGGTTCGCGAAGAGCGTGAACTGTTCGAGCAGGCGCGGCAGGTCGGCGTCGGAGGCGACGTGGTCGTTCTCGATGTTCGTCACGACGGCGATCGTCGGGTTGAGGTACAGGAACGAACCGTCGGACTCATCGCTCTCGGTGACGAACCACGGCCCGGCGCCGGCGCGCGCGTTCGTGCCGGTGTCGACGCGGATCCCGCCGACCGCGATCGTCGGGTCGAGCTCCGCGGCTTCGAAGATGGAGGCCAGCATCGCGGTCGTCGTCGTCTTGCCGTGCGTGCCGGCGACGGCGACGAGCTTGTGGCCTTTCGCCAACTCGGCGAGCATCGCGCCGCGCGTCAAGACGTCGAGCTTGCGCTCCACCGCATCGACGAATTCGGGGTTGTCCTGGGCGATCGCGGACGAGACGACCACGACCTGCGCGTCGCCGACGTTCGCGGCGTGGTGGCCGATCGCGATGCGCACGCCTTCGGTTTCCAGCGCGTCGATCAGCGCGGTGCGCGTCACGTCCGAACCGCTCACCTGCGCACCGCGGGCGAGGAGCAGCCGCGCGATCGCGCTCATGCCGATCCCGCCGACGCCAACGAGATGGTACGCGGTGCCGCTCACGGGAGAGAATCGTTCGCTTCGGCGTCGTCGCGCACCCGCGCGGGGGCCGTCTGCGCGATCCGTTCGACGATTGTCGCACCCGCGTTGCGCGGCGCGAGCGAGCGTGCGGCCCGCCGCATTGCGACGACGCGGTCGCTCTCGAGGATCTCGCGCAGCGTCCACCACAGCAGGTCGCCGTCGAGCTTGGCGTCAGGCAGGACGACCGCGGCGCCGGCTGCTTCGAACAGGGCAGCGTTGTGCGCCTGGTGCTGGTCGGCGGCGAACGGATACGGGATCAGCACGCTCGGGGTGCCGGTGACCGCCGCCTCGGCCAGGGTCGAGGCGCCGGAGCGTGCGATCAGGACGTCGGCGGCGGCGTAGGCGTCGGCGGGATCGGCGAGGTAGGGCACGAGCCGGACGCGGTTGCCCGGCGCGATCTCGCGCTGTTCGGCCTGCATGTACGCGTAGTCGCGTTCGCCGCAGACATGCAGAACTTGCCAGTCGTACGGCAGCGTGCGGCGCGTCACCAGCGCCGTGACCGCCTCGTTGATCGAGCGCGCACCCTGGCTGCCGCCCATCACCACGACGGTCGTGCGCTCGGGGTCGAGGCCCAGCCGCTCGCGCGCGCTCGGCGCGTCCTTCACCAGCAGCAGCGAGGCGCGCACCGGCGCGCCGGTGACGACCGTCTTGCGCCCGAACGAGGCTTCGGAGGCGGCGTAGGTGGTCCAGACTTCGTCGACCAGCGGGGTCAGGAGCCGGTTCGTCAGCCCCGGCGTGACGTTGATCTCGAGCAGCGCGATGCGCGCGCGAATGATGCGCAGGGTGCGCAGGATGCGCGCGGCGACGACGACCGGGAAGCAGACGTACCCGCCGGTCGCCACGACGTAGGTCGGCTTGAAGCGCGCCAGCGCGCCGAGCGCGACGACGATTCCGGCGGTGTTCGCGAACACCGTGCGCAGGGTGGAGAGCGAGAACGAGCGCTGCAGCGGGGCGCTCGGGACGTAGGTGATCGGGATCGTCGTGACCAGCGTCGCTTCGAGGCCGCTGCGGTTGCCGAAGAAGTGCGCTTCGTACGCGTCGGGCGGGTACGCGGCGCGCAGCGCGTCGTCGATCGCGAGCGCCGGATAGACGTGGCCGCCGGTCCCTCCGCCGGTGAACGCGACGCGCAGCTTCACGTCAGCGAGGGTTCGGTTTTCGGGGCGATGCCCCCGCCCTCGCGCGGGCTGCGGCGGCGAGGTCGGCGTAGAGGCTGCGGTCGGCGGGGTCGATCTCGGAGGCGCGGGTGAAGAGGGTGGCGGCGGTGGTGGGGTCGTTGCGGCGGAGTGCGAGCATGCCGGCGTCGATGAGGTATTTTGTGTTGAGGGGCGCGATCGCGGTGGCGTGCGCGTAGTCGGTCGCGGCTTCGGAGAGGTTGCCGAGGCGTGCGGCGAGGCCGGCGAGGCGCCACCAGCTTTCGGCCAGCGCGTTCGGCTGCGTGCGCGCGGCGGCGAGGCGGTCGCGGATGCTCGACTCGAGCTCGTACGCCGACCGGAGACCGCTGCTCATCTCGCGGCGCGTCACCAGCATCTGCAGCGCAGTGTTGTCGCCGGCTTCGAGGTAGAGGCGCGTCGCTTCGGCTTCGTTTCCTTGCTGCGTCGCGACGCGCGCGCGCGTTTCGCTGGCGAGCGTGCCGGGCGGGATGCGCGCAGCGTCGGCTTCGGCGGCCTGCAGATCGCCGCGCTCGAGTGCGTCCTTGGTGAGGATCACGTCGAGGAACGGCAGCGGAACGACGCGCGCGAGGTCCTCGTAGATCGCGATCCCGAGCGCGTGCGGGAGATGCGCGGGGAGCGCGATGCGCGCCGCCATGCGCGAGAACACGGCGTCCGAGGCGAGCTGCACGCCGCCGAGCAGCAGCGCGAGCGTGACGGCGGCGAGGGCGAAGACACGCGGCGTTTTTGGCGGGACGGCGGCCGCTGCGCGCGGTTCGGGGCCGGCGCAGACCAGGGCGAGGGCCATGAACGGCAGCCACAACCCGAAGAGCACGATGCTGACGGTGTCGATCAGGCCTTGCACCCAGGTGCCGATGAGGCCGGCCGCAATCCCGGTCGCGACGACCGCGTGCGGTGCGCTCGGGCGCAGCCGCGCGCGCAGCGCCGTGACGAAGCGCGACCAGCCGAACAGCAGCGCGACGACGCCGACGATCCCGGTCTCGGCGGCGATCGTGAGGAGCACGCTGTGCGCGTGAAACGCGAGCAGCTCGCCGCCGGGCGTTCGGAAGGGCCCGTAGAGGCGCGCGAACTCGAACGGTCCGGTCCCTGAGAACGGGAAGAGCGCTGCCATGCGCAGCGCGGCGGCCCAGATCGCGGGCCGCGTGAAGTTCTCCGAGGGATCGTGGTGCGCGTTGAAGATCAGCACCAGCACGACGATCGCGACGGCGCCGATCGCCAGCGCAATGCGCACGCCACCGCGGTCGCGACGCCGCAGGATCGCGAACACGGCGAGCGCCGCCGCCATGCCCACCCAGCCCGCGCGCGAGAACGTCATGATGAACGCCAGCGCGCCGAGCACGACGCCGGTCCACGCCAGCGGCGCGAGGTCCAGCGCCTTCGCACGCGTGAGCGCGAACGCGACCGGAACGTAGAGCACGAGATATCCGGCCAGCTCGCCGGGGAGCACGAACGTTCCGATCGCACGGCCGTGACCGATCGTGTACAGGCCGGCCGGTTCTCTCACGAGGACCAGCGCGATCGCGAGCAGTGCGGCGAGGATGCCGGAGACGAGGTACGCCCCCAAGATCGCCGGCAGCACGCGCGGGAGCGGCGCGAAGCGCAGGATCGCCGCGTGCGCGATCAGCCCGAAGACCAGGATCGCGATGAAGAGCGCGCCGGCGCGCGGATCGAACCCGAGCAGCGCGGAGAGCAGCGCGGCGGCGGGGAGCGCGGCCAGCGGGAAGAGCGTCGGCATCGGCCGCCCGCGCGTCGTGAACAGCAGCACGCACCAGTACGCGGCGATCGCGGCGACCAGCGCGAAGAGCGCCAGGCTCAGCGCACGCGGCAGGAGCGAGATCCCCGGCACCGGCGCGCCGGTCAGGCCGATGAACCCCGGGTAGAGCGGAAAGAGGAAGAACGCGGCGGCGAGCGAGGCGGTCAGGACTCCCCGGCGCGTCATGTGAGGAATCCCTGAGTCCGCGGCGCCGTGGGTTTCACACACCGCTCATCGTCGGGGACTAGCGTCCGCATATGGTCAAGCGACTCGGTGCGGCCGCATTGGCGGTCGTCGCCCTCGCGGCGTGCGGCGGCGGCGGGGGCGGGTACGGCGGTCCCGCGCCGATGCCCACGGTCATGCCGGCGACGTCGCCCCTCTCCACGGCGATGCTGAGCGGCGGACCGGGATTCATCGACTCGGTGAACCACACGGTCTACGTCTTCGACGGGGACCGGAACACTCCGAACGCCTCGGCGTGCAGCGACGCGTGCGCCCAATACTGGCCGCCGATCACGGTCGCGCCCGGGGCGGCCCTGCCCCCGCCCTGGACCTCGTTCGTGCGCAGCGACGGGTCGACGCAGCTCGCCTACAAGACGCGCGCGCTCTACGCCTCGGCCTTCGATGCGAGCCCCGGCCAAACGAGCGGCGACGGCGTGAGCGCGTTCGGCGGCAACTGGCACATCGCGCGCCCCTAACCGGGCCGCCTGGCGCTGAACGGCAGCAGGCTGGTCGGCGTGCCGACGCCGCGCATGATCCCGCGCTGCTCGCCGGTACGGGTGAAGACCGCGACCGAGCCTTCCTCGCCGCTGCGGCACGGGCCGTTGACGGCGTAGACGAAGTCGGCGCCGACCGCCAGGCCGAGCGTCGAGTTCACGTTGTCGTGGATGCGCGCGACGGGCTGCGCGTGCAGATCGATGAAGAGATCGATCTCCGCGTTCGGCAGCGTGCAGCCGGGGTTGCCGGCGAGCACTGCGAGCATGCCGTCGGGCGCGGTGGCGATCGCGCGCGCGGGGAGGCCGACGTAGCGCAGCGTCGCGGTCTGTTCGAGTGCGAGCGTGTACGCGCGCACCTCGCCGTCGTGCACGTCGTTCACCGCGAATCTCTCGCCCGGCAGCGGGGCCAGCGAGTTGCCGTCCATCAGGATCTCGCGCTGCAGGCGGCCGTTGCGGTCCCACACGCGCAGGCGCCCCGCACCGAGCGTCACGACCATGTCGCCGATGCCGAGTGCTTCGCTCGCGCCGAGCGCCGCGGTCGGTGCGCCGACCAGCGCACCGCGCGCGTCGTAGCGGCGCACGAGCTGCGAGCCGGGCTCGTACGCGATGAAGCCGTCGTTGCCGCGGAAGAACGCGGTGCCGCGCGCGAACGTCTTGACCTTGCGCGACTGCAGGGCCGGCGTGAGGATCTCGACCGCGCCGAACGCGCCGTCGTCGTAGCTCACCAGCGCGCTGCCGTCCGAGATGGTGCCGAGCACCTTGTAGCTGCCCGAGCCGCCGCTCGCGACGGCCGCGGTGCGGTGATCGCCTTCCGCGTACACCAAGAACGTGGGCGTGGCGGCCAGGAACGAGGGGGTTGGCGGGGCGTCGTCAGCTAGGCCCTTCGACGAGCTCAGGATGACGATGAAGAGTGCCAGGGCTGCGATCTTACGCATGGCGGTGGCGGGTGATGTTGGCGATGAGGGCGACGGCGATCAGGGAGACGACGAGTGAGGTGCCGCCGAACGACATGAAGGGGAGCGGGACGCCGGTGACCGGCCACGACGACGTGACGACGCCGATGTTGATGAACGCTTGGATCACGATCATGAACGTGCAGCCGAGCGCGAGCTGCATTCCGAAGCGGTCTTGCACTTGGATCGCGAGCATGATGGCGCGGACGGCGAACAGCAGGAACAGGCCGATCACCGCGATGCAGCCGAGCATGCCGAGCTCTTCGCCGATCACCGCGAAGATGAAGTCGGTGTGCGGCATCGGCAGGTAGAAGTATTTCTGGCGTGAGGCGCCGAGGCCGAGGCCGAACAGGCCGCCGCTGCCGAGCGCGAGCAGCGACTGCACGATGTGGAAGCCGGTGTTCTGCGCGTCCTTCCACGGGTCGAGAAAGGCGAGCAGGCGGTCGCGCCGGTACGATGAGGACAGCACGGCGAGCGCGGCCGGCGGCAGCATCACCATCGTACACAAGATCAGATGCTCGAAGCGCGCGCCGGCGCTGAAGAGCATCGCGAAGCCGACGAAGACGTAGAGCGAGGCCGTCCCCATGTCGGGTTCGACGAAGACGGGCGCGGCGAGCAGCGCCGTGACGAACAGGACCGGCGCGACGCCTTTGGTGAGCGAGCGGATCCCTTCGCCGAGCTGCGAGAGCTTCGCCGCGAGGAAGAGCACCAGCGCGAGCTTGCCGAGCTCCGAGGGCTGGAACGAGAGCGCGTGCAGGCCGAGCCAGCGGCGCGAGCCGCCGGCGGCGAAACCGACGTGCGGGATCAGCGTGACGACCAGCAGGACGAACGACACCGCGACGACGCCCGGCGCGATCCCGCGCAGCTTGCGGTAGTCGAGGCGGTACACGCCGTACGCGACCACGAGGCCGACGATCAGGTAGACGACTTGGCGTTTGAGGTAGTGCGCGGTGTCGTGATAGTCGGCGTACGCGGTCGCGCTCGACGCGCTGAAGACCATCACCAGGCCGAGCGCGACCAGGAACGCGACCGAGCCGAGCAGCAGCGCGTCCGGCGGTTTCACGGTGACGCGCTGACGCTGTGACGCCCACGCTCGATCCTTCGAGGTCGTGACGTGCTGGTTGGCTCTAGCGTGCATTCACCACGGGTTTTTCGAGGGCGTGGACGGCGGCGGCGAAGGTTTCGCCGCGGTGTTCGGCGCTGTCGAACATGTCGAAGGAGGCGCAGCCGGGCGAGAGCAGGATGACGTCGCCGGGCTCGGCGAGGTCGCGGGCGCGGGCGACGGCGTCGTCCATCGACGAGGCCAGCTCGACCTTGGCCCGCTTGACGACGCCGGCGATCTCTTCGGCGGCGTCGCCGATCAGCACGACGGCTTTCGCGCGCGAGCTCAGGACTTTGCCCATCTCGGCGAAGTCGGTGCCTTTTGATTTGCCGCCCGCGATCAGGACGATCGGGCGCGCGTCGAACGAGCGCAGCGCGGCGATCACCGCGCCGGGATTCGTCGCTTTCGAGTCGTCGACGTACTGCACGCCGTCGACTTCGGCGACCGGTTCCAGCCGGTGGCCGAGCGGACGGAACGTGCGCACGCCTTCGCGGATCGCCTCGAGCGGCAGGCCGGCGGCGAGCGCGACCAGCACCGCGCCCATCACGTTCTCGACGTTGTGGCGGCCGAGCAGCGCGATCTCGCGGACGGGGAGGATGTCGACCGGACGCGGGTCGCCGGCCGGCGGCGCGTAGACGATCAGCTCGTGGTTGCGCAGGTAGAGCGTCGACTGGCGGTGCGGTTCGTCGGAGAACCACAGCGCGCGCGTCTTGATGCGGTTGCCGTCTTCGCCGGGCGCGGAGACGACGATCGGGTCGTCGAGGTTGCCGACGAAGGTATCGCCGAGGCCTTGGTTCGCAAAGATGCGGAACTTCGCTTCGGCATACTCTTCCATCGAGTGGTAGCGGTCGAGGTGGTCGGGCGTGACGTTCAGGATCAGCGAGATGCGCGGCTTGAACGAGCGGATCGACTCGAGCTGGAACGAGGAGACTTCGGCGATGACCCAGTCGTCCGCGGCGGCGCCGGCGGTCTCGCGGATCAGCGCGTTGCCGATGTTGCCGCCGACATGCACCGTCTTGCCGGCGGCGGCGAACAGCGCGCCGACCAGCGCGGTGGTCGTCGTCTTGCCTTTCGTTCCGGTGACGGCAACGATCGGCGCCTTGCACAGCCGGTAGGCGACCTCGACCTCGCTGAAGACCGGGATCCCCTTCGCCTGCACGCGGCGCACCAGCGGGTTGTTGAGCGCGACCCCCGGCGAGAGGACGGCGACGGTGACGTGCTCGAGCGCCGCTTCGAGCTCGTGCGGCGGGATGAAGGCGACGTTCGCGGCGCGCAGCTCGTCGAGCGCGGCGACGAGCGTGTCGAGCGGTGCTTCGTCGGTCGCGACGACCGAACCGATGCGCGCGCGCAGCACCTCGACGCTGGCGCGGCCGCTGCGGCCGAGGCCGATGACGAGAGCGTGGTCGGTGCGGTCGAAGCGGCCGCTCGTGGATTCGATCATACGGTGCGCACGATCAGGGCGAAGCCCAGCAGCGAGAGGACGAGCGATGCGAGCCAGAACCGTGACGTCACCTTGGTCTCCGGCCACCCGGCGAGCTCGAAGTGATGGTGCAGCGGGCTCATCCGGAACACGCGCCGGCGCGTGGTCTTATAGGATGCGACTTGGATGATGACACTCAAGGTTTCGGCCGCGAAGACGCCGCCGATGAGCAGCAGGAACAACTGCGTGTGGGTGAGGATCGCGATCCCCGCTAACGCGCCGCCCAGTGCGAGCGAGCCGGTGTCGCCCATGAACACTTTCGCCGGATGCTTGTTGTAGATCAGGAAGCCGAGCACGGCGCCGAGCATCGCGCCGGCGAAGAACGCGACGCCGATCGACGATAGGATGCCGGCGGTGCAGATCAGGACGAGAAGCGGCGGGACGATCGTGCCGCTCGCCAGGCCGTCGAGGCCGTCGGTGAGGTTGACGGCGTGCGTCGTCGAGATCACGACGATCACGGAGAGCGCATACCACAACCACGGCGGCACCAGGCCGATCCCGAGCAACGCGGTCTGCTGCGGTCCGGCGACCAGCAGAAACACGATCGCGACGACGCCCGTCAAGGCGAACTTCGGCAGCGCGCGCAGACCGCGGTTCTTCTGCCCGCGGATCTTCGCAACGTCGTCGATCGCGCCGATCGCCATGCAGGCGAGCATGAGGACCGCCAGCGCCAGCGTCGTGCGCGAGGGTGAGAGCGCGAGCGCCACGAGCGGCGCGAGGGCGAACAAGACGCCGCCCATCGTCGGGGTCCCGGTCTTCACCTGATGCGTCTGCGGCGCGTCTTCGTACGCGATCTGGCGCGCGGCGGCGCGACGCAGACGGTCGATCAGCGGCCGGCCGGCGAGCGCGACGAGTGCGAACGCGGGCAGTGTCGCGACGAGCAACGCGCCGATCAGCACGCCGAGGCCGTACGGCGCGTTGATCACGGTGTGCGGGCTCACGATTCCCGCCCTTCGACAAGCTCAGGATGACGGGGCCCTTCGACAAGCTCAGGATGACGGGGGGGGTGCCCCGCCGCGAGGAGGGGGTTCGGGCCTTCGCCGCGCCAGGCGAGGATGACGATCGGGGTTTGCTCGTCGCCGTTGCCGCCGGGGTTGGAGAGGAGCGCGCGTTCGACGGCGGCGCGGTCGAGCTGCGGGGAGGCGCCGAGCGCTTTGGCTTTGCGGAGATCGTTCGCGTCGACGATCGCGACGTGGACGCCCAGCGCGGCGGCGAGCTCGGTCGCGACACGGTCGGGTTCGGCGGGGCCGAGCACGATCGCGCGCTCGTACGGCGCGAGCGTGCCGGTGTAGCCGTCGATCGCCGCGGTCGCTTCGCCGAGGATCTCGTAAAACGCGCCGCGCCGTCCGCGCAGGCGGCCGAGCACGTGCGCGAGCGCCGCCCACAGCACCTTGCGCGTGCCGACCTGGTCGATCACCAGTTGCAGCGATTCGGGCTGGCTCACCGTAGCCATCGGGTCGGCATGGCGCGCGAGCACGAGCGCGAGGCGCGAGGGGCGGATCGCTTCGGCGGCGATGAAACGCGACTGCGCGATCGCGACGCCGGTCTCGGCGATCGCGATCACGTCGCCGGGCCGCGCGATCCCGGCGATCGCGGCGCCGATCAGCGCGGCCAGGTCGTCGTTCGGCGCGATCAGGCGCGTGCGCACGGGGATCGCGACCAGGCCGTCGGGGAGGCCGCTCTCGCGAACCGCGACCGGGATCATGCGAACACCTCGGCGCCCAGCGCTTCGGCGATCTGCTCCATCTTGTAGACGCGCGAACCTTTGAGCAGGATCGCGTCGCCGCGCCGCACGTTGGCCTGCAGCCAGGCGATCGCGTCGGCGTTGTTCGCGTAGCGCACGACGGTGCCGCCCTTATCTTCGACGCCGCGCGCGGTGTCTTCGGCGTAGCGCCCGCCGGCGAGGACGACGTTCGCGCGCGTCGCGGCGATCTCGCCGATCTTGCGGTGCATCGCCGGCGCCTCGTCGCCGAGCTCGGCCATGCTGCCGAGGACGGCGATGCGCCGCTCCGCTTCTTCGCGGCCGAACGTCGCCAGCGTCACCAGCGTCCCCGAGAGCGATGCGTTGTACGCGTCGAAGACCAGCCGCACGTCGTCGGGGAGCTCGACGACCTCGTAGCGGCCGTGCGGCAGTGCGAGACCGCGCACGGCTTCGGCGAGCGCGTGCGCGGACGAACCGCCGGCGACGGCCTCCGCGCACAGTAGCGCGGCGGCGAACGCGCCGGCCAGATTGCGGCGGTTGTGGTCGCCGGGAAAACCGATCGCGATCGCATGCGCTTCGGTCGTGCCGTCTTCGGCGACGGTCAGCACCGCGCCAGCCTCGATGACGACGGCGCGCTGGCCTTGCGGCGGCCGTTCGCCGTCGAGGCCGTACCACAGCGGCGGCGCGGCGAGCCCGGCGGCGCGCGCGCGAGAGACGGCGTCGTCGAGGTTGAGCACGGCACGCCGCGCGCCGGCGGGGACCACCCACTTCGTCTCGGCGATCCGTTCGCGCGAGCCCATGATCTCCAGATGCGCCTCGCCGATGTTGGTCAGCACGCCGACGTCGGGACGCGCGGCCTCGACCAGCACGTCGAGGTCGCGGTGCTTGCGCGCGCCCATCTCGACGATCGCGACGCGCGGGTCGCCGTCGTCGAGCCCGCACAGGAACTTCGCGACACCGACCTCGTTGTTCTCGTTCTCCGGCGTCGCGGTGACCGGGATCCCGGCGCTGCGCAGCAGCGCGAGCAGAAACTGCTTCGTCGTCGTCTTGCCGGTGCTGCCGGTGACGGCGACGACGGTTCCCTTCACGCGCCCGCGCGCCAGCCGGCCGAGCGCGAGGTAGGCTTGCAGGGTGTCGCGCACGACCAGCGCGGCGCGCCCGGGCGGGACCGTCGCGGCGTCGTCGACGATCGCGCAGGCGGCGCCGCGCGCGAACGCCTCTTCGACGTAGGCGTGACCGTCGAACCGCTCGCCGCGCAGCGCGAGGAACGTCGCCCCGCGTTCGATCGCCCGCGTGTCGGTCTGCACGAGCAGCGACTCCGGGAACGCGCTCTCGCCCGACGCGCTCGCGTGCATCGCCTCGATCGCGTCGCGGGTCGCCAATCTCATCGGGAGTCGGCGCGCTTTGCGAAGGCGATGCGGACTTCGTCGCGGTCGTCGAAGGGGCGCGTTTCGTGGCCGACGATCTGGTAGGTTTCGTGGCCTTTGCCGGCGACGACGACGGTGTCGCCGGCGCGGGCTTCGTCGATCGCGCGGCGGATCGCGCTGCGGCGGTCGAGCTCGATGTGCGTGCGCTGGTAGCCGTTCGCGATCGCGCGCGCGATCTCCATCGGGTCTTCGCTGCGCGGGTTGTCGGAGGTGACGATGACGCGGTCGGCGAGCCGGGCCGCGATCTCGCCCATCTGCGCGCGCTTGCCGTGGTCGCGGTCGCCGCCGCAGCCGAACACGACGATCAGGTCGCGCTTGGTCGTCTCGCGCACCGCGCGGAGCACGTTCTCGAGCGCGTCGGGGGTGTGCGCGTAGTCGACGATCGCGTCGATCCCGAACGCGCCGAAACGTTCCATGCGGCCGGGGACCGCGCGCGTCGCCGCGAGCCCGCCCGCAATCGTCGCATCGTCGATGGCGAGCCCGCGCGCGGCGCCGAACGCGGCCAGCGCGTTGCGCACGTTGAAGCGGCCCGGAAGCGCGATCCGCACCACGAGCGCGCCGATGCGGAAGGTCGAACCGTCGCCGTCGAGCGCGAGGTCCTCCGCGCGGAGCGTCGCGGGCGCCTCGAGCGCGTAGGTGATCGGGTCGGCCGCGGCGAGCTCGCGCGCGAACTCGGCGCCGGCCGGGTCGTCGGCGTTCAGCACGGCGCGCGGGGCGAGGTCGAACAGGCGGCGCTTGGCTTCGACGTAGCGTGGGAGCGTGCCGTGGAAGTCGAGGTGGTCGCGGGTGATGTTGGTGAGCACCGCGACGCGGAAGCGGACGTGGTCGACGCGGCGCAGCGCGAGCGCGTGCGAGGAGACTTCCATCGCGACCGCCTGCGCGCCGGCGTCGCGCTGCGCGGCGAGCAGCGCCTGCAGCTCGAGCGCGAGCGGCGTCGTGTTGGCGAGCGGCCAACGCTGGTCGCGGTACGCGCCGCCGAGCGTGCCGATCACGCCGCAGGGGATCCCGGCGGCTTCGAGCACGTCGCGGATGAGGTGCGTCGTCGTCGTCTTGCCGTTCGTTCCGGTGACGCCGATGACGGTGAGCGCGTGCGACGGGTGATCGTGGAACGCGTCGGCGAGTGCGGACGCGGCGATGCGCGTATCGGGGACGGCGATCACGCCGACGTGTCGGCCCTTCGACAAGCTCAGGATGACGGGGGAAGCGTCAGCGAGCGCCGTTGGGTTGTCGCCGGCGGCGGTGTGTTCGATGACGATCGCGGTGGCGCCGCGGGTGATGGCGTCTTCGATGTGGTGGTGGCCGTCGGTGCGTTCGCCGCGCAGCGCGATGAAGAGCGTCCCGGGGCGGACGGCGCGTGAATCGGTCGCGATCGCGTCGACCGTCGGCGGGAGCGGGCCGGTGACGCGCGCGCCCGCGAGCGTTGCGATGAGCCGGGCAGTCTCGCGCATCACCGGGTCGCTTTCGGCACGCCGGCCGGACGGACCAAGCGCGACGCGGCGGGGGTGCGCGGCGGGGGACCGGCGGCGGGCATGATCCCCGCGTGGAGCATCGCGGCGCGGGCGAGCTCGGCGAAGACCGGCGCCGCGACTTGCGAGCCGTAGATCGAACCGTGGGGGCGCTCGATCTTCACCAGGATCACGTAGCGCGGGCGTTCGGCCGGGATCATCCCTACGAACGAGGCGACGTACGCGCCGGAGAGGTAGCGGCCGTTCTCGACCAGCTGCGCCGTCCCGGTCTTGCCGGCGGTCGTGTAGCCGGCGACGTGCGCGGTCGGGTTGCCGGTGCCGTGCAGCACGACGGTGCGCAGGTAGCCGCGCAGCGTCGCCGCCGTGTGCTCGGAGATCGCACGGTGCTCGACCTCGGCGTTGTAGCGGTAGAGTGTTTTGCCGTTCGCGTCCTGGATCGCCGCGACGACGCGCGGCCGCAGCAGCACGCCGCCGTTCGCGATCGCAGCGTACGCGCGCACCAGCGCGAGCGGGGTGATCGAGATCCCCTGGCCGTACGAGATCGTCGCCAGCGACGAGCCGCTCCACTTGTCCGGCGGCGGCACCATGCCGGGGTTCTCGGGCAGTTCGACGCGCGTCGGCCGGTCGAACCCGAACGCGCGGATCGTGCGCCACATCGCCGCCGGCCCGGTCGCCATCCCGATCTCGGCCGCGCCGATGTTGTGCGAGTAGGCGACGATCTGCTCGATCGACTCGGTGCCGCCGACGATGTCGGAGGCCATCATCCCGTCGTCGGCGTTGTGGATCGTGCGGCCGCCGACGACCAGCACGTCGCGCGCGGGGAACCGCGCGGCCGGCGAAAACTTGCCGCTCTCGAGCGCGGCCGCGACGGTGATCAGCTTGAAGGTGGAGCCCGGCTCGTACGCGTCGCTGAGCGCGCGGTCGCGCCACGTATCGGGCGGGTACGCGGCGAACCGCGCGGGTTCGAAATCCGGATCGTTGGCGATCGCGAGCAGCTCGCCGGTCCACGGGTCGATCACGATCGCGGTGCCGCTGCGCGCGCGCCACTTCTTCACCGCCGCGTGCAGCAGGCGCTCCGACTCGAACTGCAGGTACGAATCGAGCGTGGTGACGATCGTCTTGCCGGGATCGGCCTGCTCGATGACGTGCGACTCGCCGAACGGGATCGACCGGCCGAACAGGTCGGCTTCGATGCGCATCTTTCCCGGCTTGCCGCGCAGCAGCTCGTCGAGCGAGGACTCGAGCCCGTCGAGGCCGTTCTCGTCGGTGCCGGTGAACCCGAGCACGGTCGACGCCAGCCGGCCCGACGCGACGAAGCGCGTTCCGGTCTCTTCGGCCTTCGTGCCGATCCCGGCGAGGTTCAGCGCGTCGACGCGCTGGGCGACCTCGTGCGAGACCTTGCGCGCCAGCCAGCGGAACTCGACCTTGTCGCGCAGCGCCAATTCGATCGCGGCGGCGGGTTTGCGCAGCAGCGGCGCCAGCTTCAGCGCGGCGGCGTGCGGATCGGCGACCTCGTTCGGCGCGACGTAGATCGACTCCGACGGGAGCGAGCGCACCAGCACGTCACCGTTGCGGTCGAGGATTGCGCCGCGGCGCGCGAACGATTCGACGGTGGTGTCGTGCTGCCGCTGCGCGGCGCGCGCGAGCTTCGGGCCTTCGCGGATCTGCAGCTCGCCGAGCCGTGCCGCCAGCAGGATCGACAGCACGACGACCGCGACGAGCGAGACTTTCGCCCGCACCGGTGCGACGCGCGCGAACGCACGCGCCGCCATTACTTCGTCCCGGACTCGGTCGGGGCGAACCAGGTGCCGAAGAAGGCCAGGCCGGTCGGACGCGACTGCGCCTTCGGCTCGGGGATGCGCACGACGCTATAGACGTGCGGATCGTGCATGCGCAGCTTGGCGGCGAGCGCGGCCAGGCGTTCGGGCGACTGCAGCGCGGCGATCTTGTCGCCTTGGCGCTGCGTCTCGTTGGCGATCATCGTGCGCTCGTGGTCGGCGCGCAGCAGCGCGAAGCTGAGCGAGGTGACGTTCGAGGTGAGCGTGACGTAGGCGAGCAGCGGGCCGAGCAGCGCGAGCGCGAGGATCAGCACCGCGAACACCGGGCGCTGCAAGCGCAGCCGCGTCCTTCGCGTGCGGCGCTTCGTCGCGTGGCGCACGCGCTCGAGGCGGCGCGGTTCGGGCGCGGGGGCTGCGACGCGTTGCGCGATCACAGGTGTTCCCCTCGACGGAGCTCGTGGAACACTAAGCCGTCCACCTCGACACGCTCGGCGACGCGCAGCTTGGCGCTGCGCGCGCGGGGATTCGTCGCCAGCTCGTCCTGATCGGCGACGATCGGTTTGCGCGTCACCGCGCGGGCGCGCGGGTCCTCGCGGAAGGTGTGCTTCACGATGCGGTCCTCGAGCGAGTGGAAGCTGATGACGGCGATCCGTCCGCCGGTCGCGGTCCGTGCGAGCGCGGCGTCGAGCCCGGCGCGCAAGGCGCCGAGCTCGTCGTTGACGGCGATGCGGAGCGCTTGGAACGTCCGCGTCGCCGGGTGGATTCGGGCGTGGGGCGGGGCGTGCACGGCGCGCGCGACGACGCCGGCGAGGTCGGCGGTGTCGCGCACCGGCGTGCCGGCGTCGCGCAGCGCGACGATCGCGCGCGCGATGCGGCGCGACTTGCGCTCTTCGCCGAACCCGTAGATCGCGTCGGCGATCTCGCGCTCGTCGCGGTGCGCGAGGAACTCGGCGGCGGATTCGCCGCGCGTCGGGTCCATCCGCATGTCGAGCGGGGCGGCGGCGCGGAACGAGAAGCCGCGCTCGGCCTCATCGAACTGCATCGAGCTCACCCCCAAATCGAACAAGACGCCGTCGACCCGTTCGATCCCGAGCGCCGCAAGCCGCGGCGAGAGCTCGCGAAAGTTCGCGTTCAGCAAGGTGAAGCGCGGATCGGCGATCGCCAGCGCGCCCGCCGAGGGGTCCGCGTCGAAGGCGATCAGCCGGCCCGCTCCACCCAGCCGGCTCAAGATCAACGCCGAGTGCCCACCGGCACCGAACGTTGCATCCACGTAGGTTCCATCCGAGCGGATCGCCAGCGCGTCGACACTCGGCCCCGCGAGGACGGGGATGTGCGGCGGCAATCAAAACAGCCCCAGCTCGGAGATGAAATCGCGGCCCGAGGCGTGTGCGCGCGCGTGCTTCTCGTAGCGCTCCTTGGCCCACAGCTCGACGCGGTTCTGAGCGCCGATCGAGACGACGTCCTTCTCCAAGCCCGCGTACGCGCGCATCGCGGCGGGGATCACCAGCCGGCCGTTGCCGTCGACGCTGAGCTCCTCGGTGTTGGCAAAGAAGCGGCGGACGAAGTCGCGGTGCTCGGCGTCCTTCACGGTCGCGGCCTCGATCTTGGCGCAGATCTCGGCCCAGATCGAGGCCGGAAAGATCGCCAGGCACGGGTCGGGCTCGGGGATCGTCAGAAAGAAGCCGGGGCCGAGCCGTTCGCGGAACCGGGCGGGCACGACAAGCCGACCCTTGTCGTCAAGGCTGTGCTCGGACGAACCCGTGAACAGCGGACGATCCAACACGGGATCTCCACTAGTCCCCACTGCGATCCATTTTGACCCACTATATCCCACCTAGGCAGCGTGGGCAACCCGAGGATGGGGCAATCTTTGGTCAAGAAACGCGGCCAAACGTACGTTCGACGCCGCGGGAGGAAGCGGCAACCCTTAGTTGCAGAAAAGTGACAGTTGTGGAATTCTGCAACTGATGATATAATGCAACCATGCACCGGCCACCCGCGGAGGTTCTCGAAAAAGTTCTGGCCACGCCGGTTATCGTCAGGCGCCCTCGCGGGGTCACCCGCACGGGACACGATGGTCCCGACCTCCTCATGGACGCCGCAGGCCGTACTTACGCCGTCGAGTTGAAAAAGAGCGGTCGAAGCGCCTCGGTTGCCGCGGCTGTCTTCCAGGTCGAGCGCTATCGCTCAACCTTGAAAAATGGAATCATCCCACTCATCTTCGTCGACCGCATGACGTCGAACGGCGCCGCCCTCTGCGAAGAACACGGGATCGCATGGATCGATGCTGACGGCAACGCGGAAATTGCGTTGCCGGAGTTGCGCGTTCGAATCCGGGGGATTCGCCGAGCCGACCCGCGCGCTAACCGAATCGGCTTCAATGCGTTCAGCCGGACAGCTAGCCGTGTCTCGCACGCCTTGCTGCTCGCTCCTGGGCGGCGCTGGACGCGATCCGCCCTCGAACAAGAGACCGGTCTCGACAAGGGATCGCTGAGCCGCATCATTCGGGCACTTACCGAGCAGCGTTACGTCAACATGGAGCGCCAAGGCCGCGCTTCGGTCGTCACGGTCGCATCGTGGAGCACGCTACTGGACGGTTGGGCCGAGCAATACCAGCCGGCAAAGGCCATCGCTTTCGGTCTGATATCCTCACGGTCGGGAGAACAGACTCTTCACGATGTCGAGCGGAAACTCGCCGAACGAAACGTCAAGGTGACGTTCACCGGATTGTCAGCCGCTGCGTACTACGCTCATTTCGGTTCCTTTCGACGCGTTCGACTCTATACATCTCAAACGCTCGACCTCGCGATGCGACGCGTGCTGAACATTACGGAGGACAGTCGTGGTCGAAACGTAGCGATTTGCCTCGACAATGGGCAGGCTCACATCGGGCGCACCGTAGGCACCGATGGAATACCTTACGCTAGCCCCGTCTTGGCGTATCTCGACCTTCGCGACGAACCCGAACGGGCGGCGGAGGCTGCCGAGGCTCTGCGGCGCGTTCTGCGCGACATGTGGAGCGCTGCTTGATGTTCGCAACAGAATACTCGCCAGCCGACCTCGAACGCGTGCGTGCGATGTGTTTGACGGTTGCGACGCTGCTCGGTGACGACATTCGCACAAACGATATCGTCATCGTCGGCGGTGTTGTTCCCTCTCTCCTTTTTGCCGACGTCGAACCGGACCCCGATCTTGGTAGCCACGTTGGAACACATGATCTCGACCTCGCGCTCGACATCGCCATCGTCGATGAACAACGGTACGAGACTATTCGCGACCTTCTCATTCGCGGCGGCTTCGAAAACGACACCAAAGAGGACGGCACCCTCGTTCGGCAGCGCTGGCGCTCCGCGGCGACGGGAGCTGAGATCGATTTTCTCATCCCTCTCGAGCCGCCGGACGCCGGCGGTGCCGGTAAGCTCCAGCACCTAACACGCGATCTTGCGGCGATCAAGATGCTTGGCCTGGATCTCGCATTGGCGCACAAGCTGATGATCCCGATGGATGGAAAGGATCTCGACGGCCGGCGCGTCGCGCGGGATCTGCCGGTTTGTCGAGGAGAGATACTGATCGTCCTCAAGAGTCTGGCGATGGGCGGTCGCGACAAAAACAAGGACGCCTACGACCTGTTCTACGCGCTTCGGCACATCGACGGCGGCGCTGTGGCAGCTGGTGCCTGGCTCGGAGCCTTACCTGACCATCCCGCTCGCACACGAATGGCTGCCAATCTCGCGCGAGATTTTCGAACGATCGATGATCGCGGCCCACGTATGGTATGTGCGTTTCTCGGTCGTGAGGGCGATGACGACTTCGCCGCGGACGTGCTCGCGTCGGTTCAAGAACTGCTCGAGGCTTTTCATAGGGCAGGACCCGTCCAACCGTAGCGTCTAGGACGGTAGGGACGGCACTCTATTCTGGGCGCCGCCGCGGGGCGCAACATCGCGAGCCTCGCGCGGTAGGTCGGGGTTCGGAGGGCGCTCGCAGATGACGGCTTCATCCACCTATCAGGAACGCGTCGATCGCAACGGCGACCGGACCGCGATGCAGCACGCGGCCTACCGGGCGCGGTTGCGGCTCGGCGACTTGGAGGCGAGGTGCGCCGGCGCCGAAACGCGGATCCGCGCCGCGCAGAGCCGGCTCGACGCGCTGCCGGGGTACGAACGCGGCTGGCTGCTCGAGGTGATCGGGCTGCTCGCCCTCGTCTCGATCGTGCTGGAATGGTATCCGGCGCGGATGATGAGCTTGGTGTTCTTCTTCGCCTCGGCGGTCGAGCTGGTCGCGCTGACGGCGGCGTTCGCGGTCGGCGGGTTCTTGCTGGGGCTGCTGCTCGGGGAGCTGCTGCGGCGGCACCGGCGGCCGCAGGCCCACGAGCCGCTCGACTGGGTGTTCCTGGTCGCGGCGATCGTCGCCGTGGGCGCGTTCCTGGTCGTGGGGTACGAGTTGCGGCTCGGGTACGCGCGCGCGTCGATCGACGCCGCGAACTCGCCGCTGGAGCCGGTCGTGCAGGCTGCGGCACTGACGACGCTGGCGTTCATCGGGATCGTCATCGCGTTCACCTCGGGCTACTATCGCGAGTCGGTCGAGGCGCTCGGGATGCGGCGGCGGCTGGGGCGTTTGCACGCGCGGCTGCACGTCGATCAGGTGCATCTGGAGGCGACCCGCACCGAGCTGGCGGCCGCGGAGCGCGCGTGCGCGCTGCTGGACGAGACCCCCGCCCTTCGACAAGCTCAGGATGACAACGGTAGTGCCCAGGCCGACGGGGGTGTTCGACAGGCTCAGGATGACGCGGAGGGTGGCGGGCCGCGACATGAGGATGAGATGCGGGTGGCGGGTTCGAGGAACGGCGTTGCGGGTTCGGCGTAGCGCCGGGCTGGGGCTTGCCGCGCTGCTGATGGCCGCTCCACTCGCAGGGTGCGAGAGCGGGCAGCAGGCGTCGGCGGCGACGGGCGGCGGGACGCGGTGCGTCAGCTCGTGGCTGGCCAAGGAGCTGCCGGCGGGGTCGGCGGTCGAGCTGCTGGTGGCGGCCGGGCCGACGATCCCGGCCGGGCGCTGGCCGGCGTACCGGGCGATGGCGACCGCGGTCGCGGCCTGCGCCGGGGCCGGATCGGAGCTCGCCCTGCGGCCGATCACGGACCGGGCCTGGACCGAGCTGCCGCTGTTCGACGGGACCGTGCCGGACGCGACCGGGCAGAACGCGGTCAACCCGCTGCGCTACCACGCCGAGCTGAGCGGGTTCGTCAAGCGTGAGTCAGCCGCCGTTGACCGATTACTAGGAGTGGGGAAAGACGCATCTGGGTCCGATCCGCTCGGCAGCCTCGCCGCGGCTGGGCAAAGTCTCAGACTGCGTCCAACCGACTCCAAGCACATCGTCGTAGCAGTATTCAACGGATGGCAACAGACCAAGACACTCAACCTGTTCAGCTACCAGCACGACCCCGCCGCATCGACCGCGGCGGCGGTTCGTTCGCTGCGCGCGAGCGGCGCGCTCCCCGACTTGGCCGGGAGCACGGTCGTGATCGTCGGGTTGACCGCCGGCGCGACGTCGATGCAGACAAGCGACGCGCAGCTCGCGGGGCTGTGCCGCTTCTGGCGCGGGGTGATCGAAGCGGGCGGCGGGACGCTCGAACTGTGTGCCCCGGCGCTGCCGGGGATCGCGGCGTCCGACTGATCTGTCTGGATTCGGTTCGGTTTGGCCGTCGTGGTACGGCGGCGGCAAGGCCGACCGCCGACCCCGGCGAATCGAGGGCCTGACGTGTCTTCGCGCGCCCTGTGGATCAGTGTTGCCCTCGCGTTCGCCGGCCTTTCGGGCTGCAGCGGCGGCGGCTTCACGCCCGGCGGCGTGCACTCGATGCCGTCCACGCAACTGCAGAGCATCGTGCGCACCTACTCCCAGGCGAACTCCGTCGACCCGAAGCTCGTTGCCTCGGTCATCGACGCGGAGTCGCACGGCGATCCGAGCGCCGTCTCGCGCGTCGGAGCACAGGGACTGATGCAACTGATGCCCGGAACTGCGTCGATGTACGGCGTGGCGAACGCGTTCGATCCGTACATGAACGTCGACGGCGGCACGCGCTATCTGCGAGATCTGCTGAAGCGGTACAAAGGAAACGTCCGGCTCGCGGTCGCCGCGTACAACGCGGGACCAGGTGCGGTCGATGCGGCGCACGGCATTCCGCCGTTCGCCGAGACCCGCGCGTACGTCGACCGCGTCGTCTCCGGCATCCGGTAGGGCGATGGCCGCCTATCCCGGGGTGGGCACGCCGACGCTGACCCGCGCCGCGCCACGCGGCCCGCGTTTGCTGCGCATCCTCGACAGCTACGTGCTGAGCGAGCTCGCCGCGCCGTTCGCCTTCGCGCTGGCGGCGTTCTTCCTGTTCTGGTTCGCGAACATCTTCGTGCTGGCGGCGGACTACCTGGTCAACAAAGGCGCGCCGGTTTGGCTGGTCCTGCGGTTCCTGGTGTTCCGCATGCCGCAGGCGACGCCGCTGGCGTTTCCGTTCGCGTGTCTGTTCGGCACGCTGCTCGGGTTCGGCCGGCTCGCCGCCGACAACGAGATCAACGCGATGCGCACCTCGGGCGTGTCGTTCTTCCGCATCATTCGGTTTCCGCTGATCGCCGGCGCCGTGGTCGCGGTCGGCTCGTTTCTGATCAACGAGAACCTGGCGCCGGCGGCGACCGATCTCTCGACGCGCAGCTTCTACCAGATCCTGTACCGCTCGCAGACGCTGCCGATCGAGCCCAACATCTTCCGCGCGGACCCCTCGACCGGCAACATGTTCTACATCCAGTCGGTCGCGGCCGACGGCAAGACGATGCAGAACGTGCAGATCTACGAGCCGGCGCGCACCTCGCCGTACGTGCAGGTGCTGACCGCCAAGAAAGCGCGCATCGAAGGGACCGAGATCGTGCTCACGGACGCGATCCAGACGCGGATCAACGCCGACGGTCAGATCAACGCGATCAACGTGAGCGCCAAAGAGCTGCGCCTGTCGCTGCCGATGGGCGACAACGGTTCGAACTTCTTGAGCAGCTCGATGAACGACACGTGGACGATGGACACCAAGCGGTTGCGCAAAGAGATCGACTTCCGCAAGGAGACCGGTCAAGGCGGGACCGAGCTCGCCGGGCGCGAGCTGACGCTGGCGACGCGCTACGCGTATCCGTTCGCAGCGTTCATCGCGGTGATCCTCGCCGTGCCGCTCTCGGTGAAGTTCGGCAAGCACGGGCGCGTGCTCGGCATCGTGCTCTCGATCGTCGGGCTGTTCGTGTACTACGGGATGGTCGCGCTCTCCACCGCGTTCGGGAAGAACGGCGTGCTGAACCCCTACCTGGCGGCGTGGCTGCCGAACATCGTCACGGCCGCCGCCGGCGCCGTGATGGTCTGGCAAGAAGACCGATGAGGATGCTGGTGCGGCGGCTGGGCGTGACCTTTGTCGCGCTCTCGTTTCTGCTGTGTTCGATCCCGGCGGTCTGGGCCGCGGGCGACGAATCGAGCGCGGATCAGGCGCACGCGCTCGCGCTGCTGCAGCAGGGCAGTTGCGGATCGCAGCCGCCGCCTGCGGCGCAGGTCGCGGCGGCCCGACAGGTCGCGCAGGCGAGCTCACCCGAGCCGGCCGCGTCCTCTTCGCCGGCGCCGTCGCCGGCCGCCACGCCCTCGCCGACCCCGACGCCGAGCCCGCCGCCGTACGTCGGGCCGCCGAGCGCGCCGAGCGGCCCGCAGATCCTGGTGCCGCCGGTCGCCTCCCCCTCGCCGGGCGCGGTCACGCCGCCGCCGGTGCCGACCACGTCGCCCGCCTCGAACGGGACGCCGGAGCCGGTGATCATCACCCCGCAGACGATCCCGCCCTCGGCGAGCCCGCTGCCGGCGCCGGTCTTCAGCTCGGGGCCGATCGTGCGCGGCTCGCCCTCGCCCGCCCCATCGCAGGAGCCCGGTGAGGTGCTCGCGCCCGGCAACTACGCGATCACCGGCGACCATCTCGCCGGCGACAACACGCCGGGCGGCACGTTCGACCTCGTCGGCCACGTCAACATCTTCTACCAGGACGGCGTGCTGGGCGGCGACCGCGCGCACTACGACGGTCAGCGCTACATCGACATCACCGGCAACACGTTCGTGCGCAGCCGCAACGGCGACACGACGCTCTTCGCCGACTCGGTGCGGTTCGACACGACCACGCAGAACGCGACGCTGATCCGCGGGCGCGGCGAGTCGACGCAAGGGGTCGAGCAAGGAAAGCTGCACTTCGCCGGCACTTCGATGGTGACCGACCGCAACGGCGTGACGCACGTCGACCGCGCGAACCTGACGACGTGCGAGAACGCGCGCGGCGGCTACCACATCGAATCGAAGACGCTCGACATCTATCCCGGCGACAAGGCGGTGGCCAAGTCGGCAGTGCTGTTCCTGGGCGCGCTGGCGATCCTGTACCTGCCGATCGTGGTGATCTCGCTGCGCCAGGACGAGCCCGGCTCGCGGCGCCAGCCCGGCTTTCTGCCGATCGTCGGCTACTCGGCCGCCGAAGGGTTCTGGATCAAAGCGCGGATCGGGTTCTCGCCGAGCGACTACTACTACGGCTACTACCGCATCGAAGAGTACACGCGCATCGGCCTGGGGCTGGGCTACGTCGCGACGCTGCGGCGCAAGGATGGGCGCCGGCAGACCGACATCAACTTCTACCGGCTCAAGAACAAGATCGACGGCAGCAACAACAACAACCTCTCGCTCAACGACGACGAGATCTTCTCGCGCTCGATGCGCGGCAAGTTCACCCTGAACTACACCGGCAACTACGGCCCGCTGGTCTCGCTCCCGCCGCAGTACGACCTGACGGCCGCGATCGATCACGGCAACGAGCGCGGCGACCGGCAGAACTACAGCTTCCACCGCACCTCGACCGGGACGCAGGCCTCGACCGACGACTACGGCATCAGCGACCACCGTGCGTTCTCACCGAAGCTCTCGAACGACTTCACGATGTCGTACACGACGAGCAAGAACACCGGCTTCAGCCCGACCTCGACGCTGCACTACGAGACGCTCACGCGCTTCTCCGGTCGTTCGTACGACTACGAGCTGACCTACGACCGCTACGACACGACGACGCCGAGCACCGTGCAGAAAGAGCCGGAGCTCGCGATCCGACCGCACGATCCGCTCTTCCCGAAGCTGCGCGCGATTCCGATCACCGCGCAGTACACGATCGGCCTCTACGACGACCCGCAGGCGCAGCCCGACGTCAACAAGTTCGGCCTGGCCACAACGCGCGCCGAGGCGCGCTTCCAGATCGGCCCGGTGCTCGCGCACGTGCTCGGCAGCGATCTTTCGGCGGGTGTTACCGTGCAGCAGGATGCGTACGGGACGGGCGATCTCAAGGCGCAGATCGGCCAGCAGGCGACGCTGACGACGCCGCTCTTCGGGCACATGATCAACACGATCTCGTACAACGAGTCGCACGTGAACGGTCCGTTCGCCGAACCGTTCAAGTCGATCGACGTGCTGCTCGCCGACGGCACGAAGCAGGCCAACGACGTGCTGCGGATCTTCAACGGCGACGTCTATTCGTTCTCGCTCACCGCGACCACGTTCTTCAACCGCCAGGCTCAGGCGGTCGGCTATCAGCTCACATCGCGCCCTTCGCCGCGTTCGACGCTGATGCTCGGCGGCAGTTTCACGCCGGGCTCCGGCAACGGGTTCGACCGTACGAGCGTGCAGCTCGCCACGCCGTTCGGGTACATGAGCGATCTGCAGATCTCGATGTTCGTCGACTGGAAGAACCACATGCGGCTCGAGAGCAAAAACATCTACTACCGGCACGTCGTCGGCAACTGCTACGAGATCCGGCTTGCGTACAACGAGGACCTCAAGCAGGTGACGGCGAGCGTCAACCTGCTGGCCTTCCCCTCGCGCGTCGCGAACTTCGGGCTGGGTCAGACCTCGCTCGGCTCGATCATCCCGCAGAGCTTCTCATCGCAGTCCTTCGGAGGGGGCCTCTGAGCGCGGGACGCGGCTCGCAGCGGGTACAACCGCAGCATGAACACGTACACGCAGCCCTGCGAGCATCAGAAGTGCAACTGCACGGTCACCGGCGGGATCGAAGGCGCCTCGTACTGCAGCGAGATCTGCGAGCAGCGCGACTCGACCGATGAGGAGATGGAGACGACGTGCTCGTGCGGTCACCCGCCCTGCGACACCGAGTGAGGCCGCGCGGGCGCTGCCGCTAGATCGTGCGACCGCCCGGTGTCGGGCTGGGGCTCGGGGTCGGCGTCGCGGTCACGATCGGCGGGTTGTTGGAGGGCGCGCTCAGCACCTCGATTCCGACGATCTGCGCGGACGGGTTCGAGACCGTCGAGCCGCTGGCCGGTTTGAAGAAGTTCGTGTTCACCGGCTGGGTCGTGTCGATCTGGAACTTGTAGCTCGTGTCGCCCGGACCGGTCGTCCCGAGCGAGTCGACCGGTGCGAGCGTGCGGTCGAGCGTGAACAGGCTGATGTTCCACAGCGATCCGATCGCGACGAACGGCGGGCCGGTTCCGTTCGTGCAGACCGGCGGCTGCGAGGTCGTCGAGGGCGGCGGCAGATCGAGCACGCAGCGGTTGAACGTGATCTGGAACGCGAACTGCGAGTTCGCGCTCGCCACCGCGGGCTGGAACGTGATGAAGCCGACCGGGACCGGCGGCGCGTAATGCTGCGGCGCGTTGCTGACGGGATCTTCGTAGATCTGGTTCAGCTGCGGGCTGTTCGCGAAGTTCGCGCCGCCGCCGACGATGAAGTAGTGCGTCCAGTTCTTGAAGTCGCTGTTGAGGTACCCTTGTGCGTACGGCTGCTGGCCGTTCCCCGTCGTGTTCAGCACGATCATGTAGCTGACGCCCTGGAAGTCGAGCGGACCGGCGGTCTCGAAACGAATCAGCGTCTGTCCAGCAGCGACACCCGCAACACCGTTCGGAATGTTCAATCCGGTTACCTGACGTCCGCACCCTGAGACGATTATCATCGCCGCAACGACCACGGCAGTAACGAGCCGACGCACCCTGTTCTCCTCCGCGACCGTTCGCAGCACGGCCGTCGCGATTCTGTGCGCGCTGGGGCTGCATTTGGCCTTCCCCCTCACAACGTGGTGGTGGATCGCGCCGTTCGCTTCCGCAGGCTTGGTTTTTTCTTGGAGCAGTCTGGGACCGCGCGCCGCCGCGATCGTCGGTTACGTCAGTGGGCTCGTCTTCTTCACGCTCGGCTTCGCTTGGTTCGGCGAGACGGCGGGCGCGCTCGTCGGTCCGGCCGCGCCGATCCTCGATCTCGGCCCCGCGGTCGTCGAAGCGCTCGCCTTCGCGTTCGCCGCGTTCGCGACGTCGCTCGCCGCGCGCCGCTGCGACGCGCGCGCGGTTCCGTTCGTCGCCGCCGCGGCGTTCGCGCTGGCGGAGTACGTTCGCTCGAGCACCGCGCTCGGCGTTCCGATCGAGCAGCTGGGCGTCGCGATGGTCGATTCGCCGCTGCGGCCGCTCGCCGCGTTCGCCGGCGGCTACGGCCTGACGTTCGCGACGATCCTGCTCGGCGCGGCGCTCGGCTGGTGGCTGCTCGCTCCGCGCGACGTTCGGCGCGTGAAGACCGCCGCGGCGGTGTGGGCCGGCGTCGCGCTCTGCACGCTGCTCGCCTTCGCGTTCTGGCCCGCGCGGCACTACGCGCCACCGGTGACGCGCGTCGCCGCCGTGCAAGGCGGGATCGCACAGACCCTCAAGCAGAGCGACGCGGGCCTCGCGCTCGCGCTGAACCGCTACACCGCGATGACGCTGCCGCTGCGCGCGCAGCGTCCGACGCTGGTGCTGTGGCCGGAGACCGTGATCACGACCGACCTGCGGCGCGCGCCGCAGCTGCGCGCGCGCTTCGCGGCGCTCGCCGCCAGCCTGAACGCGACGCTCTACACCGGCGGCTTCTGGGACGACGGAACGCGGCTCGAGAACGCGCTGTTGATCTTCGATCCGCGCGTGAACCGCACCGACATCAGCGCGCTCTACGTCAAAGAGCAACTCGTTCCGTTCGCGGAGTACGTCCCCGGGCCGAGCTGGATTCGCAGCTTGCCGTACGCCGCCCTCATCGGCCGCTTCTCGCCAGGACACAATGCGCGCGAGACGTACGACGGGGTGACGCCGCTGATCTGCTGGGAGTCGTTCTTCGGCGACATCGCGCACGCGCGGCTGCGCGAGGACCCTCGGCTGTTCTTGATCGCGACCGACGATGCGTGGTTCGGCACGACCGAGGGGCCGTACGAGCACGCGCAGGCCGCCTCGCTGCGCGCGGTCGAGACGGGGCGCTGGGTGCTGCGCGCCGCGGCGACCGGGATCAGCGGGATCGTCGCGCCCGACGGGACGTGGACGCAGCGCACCGTGCTGAACGTCGCGACGGTCGTCGCCGGCGACGTCGGCGCGCCCGCCCCCGGGCCCTACGCACGGCTCGGCCCCGGACCGGTCGCGATCGCGATGGCGCTGTTCGTCGTGCTGCCGTTCGGGCTGCGGAGGACGCGCACGTGAACTGGCGCATCCCCGCCGCGATCGCCGTGCTCGCGTTCCTGGCCTGGGTCGGGTTCGAGATCGGTCGCGCCGGCAGCGACATTAAGGTCGCGCCGGTTCCGGGCGTGGACAAGCTCTTCTCCGGGAGCATTCACGGAAAGCGGATCGACCAGCGCGCGTGGTCACTCGATTTCGACACCGTGACGCTGAGCCCGGACGGCTTGAACGCGACGATCGCGCACGTGCGCGACGGGCACATCCACCGGCTCAACAAGCCCGACGTGCTGATGAAAGCCGACACGGTCACCGTCAACACGCTGACGACGGACCTCGCCATCGCCGGTCCGGTGACGTTCACCGAAGAGGAAGGTCCGGGCCGTACGCGCACGTTCGTGACGACCGGCGCACGCTACAACGGGGGAGCCCATTTGCTCGACCTCGACCACACCGCAACGATCACCGAGGGTACCACGAAGATCGTCGTCGCGCATGCGACGGTGAACTTCCGCACCGGCGAGGTGATCTTGGGGCCGATCGAAGGGACGAAGTCGTGAACGCGCGGACGCTCGCTGCGCTGTTCGGCGCGCTGCTGTGCGCGGGCACCGCGGTGCCGGCGCCGGCGCAGCTGCCGATCGGCCCGGTGGTTCCCGCCAGCCCGCTCGGTCGGCGCGGTTTCGTCACCGACCGCGCGACCGCGGAGCGTGCGATCGCGTTCCGGCCGTTCGTCTCCGGAGACCCGGTCTCCGAGGTCGCGCTGCTGCCGCCTTTCCACGGCGCGCAGATCTCGGCGAACGAAGGGATCGGGTACGCCTACGCGCACGCCGGCGGGAGCTGGACCCTGCTGGAGTGGCCGCGCCGCGGCGGGACGCTCGAGGCGTTCCCGCGCCTGCCCGCGGAGCCGGGCTGCTCCGATGTCTACGCGATCGGCGGTAAAACGAAACCGCACGGCGTCGCTTGGACGACTCCGCACGGTCTGGTGCTGGCGCTCAGCGCCGAGGGTACCGTGGACCCGCGTGCGATCCTCGCCGAGTTTCGGCGGCTGGTTCGCCGCGGTGCGTGCCGCTGATGGCTCGCGACTCGTTACGCCTCTTCGGGCTGCGCGTTCTTCTTCGCTTCGGCGATCAGCTTCTTGACTTTCTGACCGCCTTTGTGTCCGATCTGCTCGTAGAAATTCGGACCATAACGTTCCTTCACGACCCGGCCGCCTTTTTGGCCGATCGCTTCGTAGAACTCCGCACCGTGCCGCTCGCGCGTCGCCTGACCACCCTTGCGCCCGATCTCTTCGTAAAACCCCGAGCCGTACCGGTCACGAACGGTATCGCCGCCTTTTTTACCGGCCTCACGCACCGACATCTCGCCGTCGACTTTTTCCGTCCGCGCTTTGGGTGCGGTCTTCTTGGGGTCGGCCATGCGTCAGCCGGCCGTTTTCGTCGTGCGCTTCAGCTTCTGTCCGCCCTTTGCGCCGATCTCTTCATAGAACGACGGGCCGTACTTGCTCTTCGTCGCCTCGCCGCCTTTGCGGCCGATGGCTTCGTAGAACTCGCTCCCATACTTGGCCTTGACTCGATCGCCGCCGCGCTTCCCGGCCTCGCGAACGCTCATTCCGCCGCCCGTCGTCGTCGTCACGTTGTCGTTGGTCGCCATATTGGAAAATGTCCCCCCGAGCTGTCGGCCCACCGCCTGTCCTGTACCCGGCGGCAGCTAGGTTAAACGCTGCTCCGGACGATCTTGGAGCGCCCCCGGGTCTACGACGGCCTGGGCGGGACGCCGTACACGACCGACATCGCTGTCGCCGACGGGAAGATCGTCGCGATCGGAGATCTTTCCGAACACGACGCGCACGAGCGCGTCGATTGCGAAGGGTTCGCGTTGGCGCCCGGCTTCATCGACGTGCACTCGCACAGCGACGAGCTGTGGCTGGTGAACCCGCGCTGCGAGAGCAAGATACTCCAGGGCGTCACCACGGAGATCGCCGGAAATTGCGGCAACTCGGTCGCGCCGCTCGCCGGGCTTGCGCTGGAGCAGAAACGCCGCAACGCCGCCGGCGTCGGGCTCGACGTGCAATGGACGACGTTCGATGCGTTCTTCTCATTGATCGAGCGCGAAGGGGTCGCGCTCAACGTCGCCTCGCTGGTCGGGCTGGGAACGACGCGGCTGTGCGCCGCCGGGCCGGACGCGCGGCGGCTCGAGCGCGACGAGCTCGAGGCGCAGAACCGTTTGATTCGCAGCGCGATCGAAGAAGGTGCGCTCGGCGTGTCGAGCGGCTTGATCTACGAGCCGGGACGCTACGCCGACCTCGTCGAGCTGATCGCATGCGCCGGCGCCGCACGCGATGCCGGCGCACCGCTCTACGCATCGCACGTTCGCGACGAAGCCGACGACGTCGAAGACGCGATCGCCGAAGCGCTGGCGGTCGGCGAGCGCGCCGAGGTTGCGGTGCAGTGCTCGCACCACAAGGCCGCCGGAAAGAAGAACTGGGGGAAAGTGCATCGCACGCTCGCCGCGATCGATCGCGCGCGCACGCGCGGCGTCGCCGTCGCCTGCGACGCGTATCCGTACGTCGCGTCGTGGACCGAGCTCGCGCAGGTACTGCCGAATGGTGTCCGCGACGGCGGCGACGAGGCGGCGCTGAAACGCTTGCGCGATCCCGACCAGGCGGCGAGCGCAGCGCTCGCGATGGAGCTCAGGTGGGATCCGCGCTTCGGCGGCGACGGCTGGGAGACGATTCTGGTCACCGGTGTCGCGAGCGAGCGCAATGCGGACCTGGCCGGCGCGCGCATCGACGCGATCGCGCGGCGCTGGTCGACGACCCCCGCGCGCGCGGTGATCCGCCTGCTTCTCGAAGAAGAGATGCGCGTCGAATCGGCGTTCTTCTCGATGAACGAGGACGACGTCGCGGCGGTGTTCAGCGCCGGCTTCTGCTGCGTCGGGAGCGACGCCTCCGCGCGCGCGTTCTCCGGCGTGACCGCGCGCGGGGTCCCGCACCCGCGCACGTACGGGACCTTTCCCCGCGTCTTCGGGCGGTACGTTCGTCAGCGGCGTGTCTTCGAGACCGCGGAGGCGGTCCGCCGGATGACCTCGCTCCCGGCGCAACTGTTCGGGCTGCGCGAGCGTGGAACGATCGCGCCGGGGATGCACGCGGACCTCGTCGTGTTCGACGAGGAGCGCATCGTCGACCGTGCGACGTACGAGAACCCGTTCGTGGCGCCGGACGGCGTGCGCGACGTGTACGTCAACGGCCGCGCCGTCGTGCGTGACGGGGCGGTCACCGGCGCGCGGCCGGGCCGCGTGCTGCGCGGCGCCGGCGCCCGCTCGGGCTGAGGCACCGGCAGCAGGGCTGGGCGGACTTCTTCGCGCGGCGCGCAAGATGAGTCCCGTGACGCGCGCTGAGCTGTTCGCGGCCTCGTTGGCCGCGCTCGCGACGGCACGGCCAGCGCCCTCCGGATCGGCGCGACCGGCGCCGTCAGCCTCGCCGCGCGGGGTATGGGCCGACGTCACCCTGGCCCGCGAAGGCTCCGCGCTCCTCGCGCCGTTCACCGTCGCGATCGCGCTGCACAATCCGACGAACCACATCGTGCGCCTGCGCTTCCCGACCGCCGACCTGTTCCGTGTCGACGTGCTGCACGACGACGCGCCGGTCTGGTCGTCGGTGACCGGGCACAAGCCGATCCCGATCACCCGCCAGCTCGACGTGCCGCCGGGGCTGCTGCGTCTGGCGCAAGTGATCGTCGATTCGACGACCGACGACCGCCGCGCGCTTGCGCCCGGCCGCTACACCGTCCGGGTCGCGATGCTCGGCACGAACTTCGGGATCGTCGTCGACAAGCCGGTCGCGTTCGATCCGCCCGACACGATCGCCAAGGCCCTCGCGACCAAAGCCGGCACCGTGATCACGATCGCCGGCGAACCGTACGTCGACGGCGGGACGCCGCGCCTGCGCGACGGGACCGGGACGCTGCGCCTCTCGCGCGCGCTCGGACTGCGCACGACCGGCACGTTCGTCGTGCGCGGTTTCCTCGACGCCGTCGGCGACGAACGCGTCTTCGACGTCGGGCGCAGCGCGCCGGCGTTCGAGAACGCGCCCTCACCCTCGCCCTGAGCGCGGTTACAAGAGTTTGCCGTCGTCGTCGGCGCCGAGCAGCAGCTTGCGCACGACCCCGATCGGCGGGTTGCCGTGGGCCAGAAACGCGTCGTGGAACTTCTGCAGCGTGTACGCGGCGCCCAGCTTCTTGCGGTAGTCGTCGCGCAGCTTGAGGATCTCCAGCTTGCCGAGCGTGTAGTAGCCGTAGAGCGGGTCCTGCGTACCGCGCAGCGCTTCGCGGCGAGCGGCGATCTCCGGCATGAAGGCGTTGGCTTGGAAGAACACCGTCCCTTGGTCGACGGTCATCCCCTGCGTGTGCTCGCGCAGGCCGACCAAGTAACGCGCTTCGCGCTGCAGCGCGAGCGCGAGCTGGGCGAGCCGAACGCGCGGATCGCCCTCTCCCCAGCCTTCGTCGACCATCATCTGCTCGTCATAGTGCGCCCAGCCTTCGCTGTACGACGGGTTGCCGGAAAGCGCGCGCACCAGCGAGAGCTTTTCGTACTTGTGCAGCACGAAGTTGGCGTAGTGGCCCGGCATCACTTCGTGCGCGCTCACGATCGGCAGCGCGAAGTCGTTGAAGAACGAGAGATGCTGCTCTTGCTGGGCCGGCGTCCACGCCGGTTCCGGCGGTGAGATGTAGTAATACGCCTGGGTCGCGACCTTTTCGAACGCGCCCGGCGTGCTCATCGACGCGAACGAGGTCTGGCGGTTGAACAGCGGCGTCTCACGAACGCGCACGTCGAATTCAGGCGCCAGCGTCACGAGGTGCTTGCGCTCGACGAATGCGCGCAGCGCGGCCAGCTCGTCCTGCGCGGTCGAGAGCAGCTTGTCGGCGGCCGGGTGCTGTTTGCCGAGATCGGCGTACACCTGCGCCGGCGTCTTCGCCGGGTCGATCTTCGCCGCCGTCGCGACGAACTCGGCTTTGGTCTGTTCGAGCGCGCGCGCGCCGACCTGTTCGTAGAGGTCGAGCGGGATCGCGCGTGCTTCCTGGAGCTCGAGCCGCCGCGCGTACGACGCGGCCCCGATCGCGTACGTCCCGCTGGGATGTCCCAGCGGGCCGGCGTTCATCGCGTCGCGATAGTCGCGCACCGCGACGACGGCGGCGGCGTTCGCGTCGGCGAGCTGTGCCTTGAGCGCGGCGTCCTGCAGCCCGCTGAACGCGGCCGGGACGACGTTCTCGAAGAACGCGACCGTGCCGCTCAAATCGGCCTTGGCGAGCTCGGCGCTGATCGGATCGACCGTCGTGATGTTCGCCTTGCCCGCGGCGAGGAGCGCCGGAATCCCGCGCTCGCGTGCGATCGTGGAACGGGCGCGGTCGGCGAGCGGTGCGAATTCGCGCGAGAAGAGCCCGTAGATCGCACCGGAAGCGGCGCCGGTGTAGAGGTTCGGACGATGCTTCCACTGCTGCTCCTGCTCGTCGTCGAGCAGCACGCGCTCGAGCGCGGCGCGCATGATCTGCACGTCGGCGGCATCCTCGTCGCCGAGGCGCTCGCCCGAGCGCGCGAACCCATCGAGCCGCACCAGCATGCGGTGCGCGCCCGCGATGCGCGCGGCGTAGCCGGCGGCGCTCAGATCGGGCAGCCACGCGTCGTATCCGTGAAACCCCGCCTGGGTCGCGGACGAGGGCTGATCGCGCAGGCGTTCCTGGACGTACTCGGTCTCGATGACGCCGAGCGCCGGCGAGACGGTCCCCGCGGGCGGGAGCGGGAGGGCGATCTGAGCAGTCTGCGCGCCCTGCGCCGAAGAGGCGACGGGCGCGAGCAGCAGGGCGGCGAGGGCGAGGCAGCAGACGGAGCGCATGCGTGGTAGTACGACCAGCGCAGCGGGTCCCACCTACGGCGAGAGGATCGCGCCGCCCGCGGGCGGCGGCAGCGCGCGTTCCTTCGGATGCGCGATCAGATCGCGATACATCCCGACCAGCGCGAGCGTGTGGAAACCGTTGTACGCGATCAGCGCGACGACGCCCACGGTGTACATCACGAAGCTGAAGCCGAGCAGCGGGATCGGCGGCATGCGGAATGCCGTGTCGTCGGAACCGAGCGGGATCGTCGCGAACTCGAGCGGCACGATCCCGACGACCATCAGCAGCGTGATGCCGTACTGAATCGCGTACAGCACCAGATAGACGATCACCGAAGGGCCGAAGAAGTCGCGCACCAGCATGAACGATTCACGGATCGCCTCGAAGCCGCCGCGCCCGCCGGAGACGACCGACGGCAGGACGTACATCGTGACGAACGGGAGCGCGATGAACGAAAGCCCGAGCGTCGGCAAGAGCAGGATCATGGCTGCGATCGCCAGCCCGAAGATGCCGATGCCGGCCACGAACATGCTGCCGGCGCGCGAGCCGAACGCGGTCATGCCGTCGCCCAAGCTCGCGGTGCCGCGCTGCCAGGCGGCGTCCGCCATCCCGAACATCATCACGCCGCACCACAGGCTGGCGACGACGATGAGCGCGAGAAACAGCAGGTACGCGCCGACCAGCATCGCGATGAACCCGCCGGACCAGTGCTCGGGGTTGCCGTGTCCGATCGCGGCGGCGACACAGACCGCGATCAGCACCGCCGCGACGACCACCAGCGCAGCCCCGGCGATCAGCGGCGGCAGCGCGATGGTCCAGTTGCGGCGGAACAGGGCCCACGACTGGCGGAGCAGCGCTTCGAGCGCGATCGTGTGCGGAACGGGGGCAGTCGTCACGCCGGATCCTCCTTGGCTTCGAGGGTGCGCAGCAGCGCGTCGAAGCACCGCAGGCTCCTTTCGCGCAGGGTCGCCAGATCACCGTCGTTCTCGATGACGTAGCCGGCGCGCGCACGCGCCAGCGCGGGATCGATCTGGGCGGCCATCCGCCGCTCGACGGCTTCGCGCTCGGCCGCGTCGCGCGCGATCACGCGAGCGATGCGGACCTCCGCAGGCGCGACTACCAGCACCGTGCGCTCGAAGTTGCGCCAGGACTCGCCCTCGAACAGCAGCGGGATCACGTGGACGATCAGACCCCCGGGGGCGGCCGCCTCGAGCTCGGCCGCCCGGGCGCGAACGCGCGGATGGGTGATCGCGTTGAGCTGCGCGCGCGCCGCCTCGTCGCCGAAGACGATCTGCGCCAGCGCCGGCCGGTCGAGCGCGCCGTCGGGCCGGATCGTCTGCGGCCAGCGCGCGGCGATCTCGCGCAGCGCCTCCGACCCCGGCGCGACGACCTCGCGGGCCAGCAGATCGGCGTCGATCACGGTCGCCCCGCGCTCGGCGAACGCCGCGGCGACCGCGCTCTTTCCGGAGCCGATCCCGCCGGTGAGCCCGACCCTCAGCTTCGCCATCGGCCGTAGTATACTCGGGGCATGAATGCGACGCCCGCCGTACCGTCTGCGCCGGTTTCCGACGTCACGGAACACCCGCTGGTCCACGACGTCAACCAGGAGCACACCGACAGCCTCTCGCCGGTCGAGAAGTTCTGCAAGCAGGTCGCGGATTGGACCGGCGCGCCGCTGGCGCTCGGGCTGGCGATCGCTTTTCAGGCGATCTGGATCCCGCTCGGAATCTTCACGAAGTTCGACCCGTTTCCGTTCACGCTGCTGCTGACGTTTTCCAACGTCGTCCAGTTGATTCTGATCTTCATCCTCGCCGTCGGGCAGCGGCAGTCGAGCGCGCACGCCGAGCTGCGCGCCGAGCACGATCACGACTCGATCTCACGCCTGCTCTACCATCAGGAGCTGCAAGAGCGCATCCTGCTGCAGATCGCGACGAAGACCGAAGCGAACGTCGAGGACCTGAAGGCCAGCGTCGCCCAGCTCGCCTCACAGGACGCCCCCGACTGAGCACCGGCGTTATACGTCGGTACCGCCTTTCGCGGCGATCTTGTTCCCGATGTACGCGCCGTGCCCCAGACCGACCAGAACGACGAGCGCGGCATCGACATCGGGATACGCCAGCGCGGTAGCGTCGACGAAGCCGCTTCGGGCCATAACCGCGGTCACGACGTATACGGCCGCAGCCACGATGGACCATGTCAGCATCTGGATCTTCGAGAAACTGCTGACGCCGCCACCTTGGTTGTCGGTAACCAACTCGGCGAAGCGCGCCGTCGAGGCGGGCGCGTTTCCTTGGCTCTTGACGACGGCGGCCGCGGCGGTCGCCGCCTTCGCCTGGTCTGCGGCGTTGGGTTGCCCCGAGGCGATCGCCTTCGCCGTCGCTGCCGTCGCGACGCTCAGACCCATGAGGATCAGGACGTCGGTCGGAATCTTCGGCGCCGGCGAGGGCCACGGCCGACCACCCTGCAGATGCGACGTGAACAAGAACACGTACGCGAAGAGCACGACCTCGGTCCAGATCCAGAACTGACACTTCGAGGTGCTCAGCTTCCCGTCGGCGCCGATCAGCAACCCCTTGATCGGCGAACCGGTCGCGATCCACGATATGAGCGGGAAGAGCAGCGCGGCTGCGACGCCGAGAATCGTGGCGAACCAAACCGAAATCAGGAAATCCATTACCTCTCCTCAATCGATCATGGCGGGCGTCTCGCCGTGCGGGGCGCCACCCCATAAGGAATCGTAGTACCGGTCGTTTTCACGTTCCCACGCGGCGAACCGTCTCGAGAAGGCCTCGCTCGTCGCGACCGCGCGATACACGAGCGGCTGGAAGTCGCGTCGGCACAGCTCGACGAACCGCGCGAAATACTTCTCCGGGGAATAACCAGTCGACAGCGTCGCGAATGTCGAGTCCCATAAGGACCCCCATCAAGGAGCCATAACCTTTCGGTTATATCGTATGGGGACGCTTCCCCTGGAACACCCCGGTGTCCGGAGGGGCGTCAGCCCGACCTCGCTTGCTCTTCTTGCCTGTCCTATTCGGACTTTCCCGCCGTGTGTCCGCGACCGATCCCCTGGCGAGGAGCCGCCACGGCGATTTATGCGCAGCAAGCCATCAGCGAAAACACTCGTCTGGAACGCGTCAAGCTCACACGCGAGCTCATTCGGCAGTATGGCGCGCAGCGAGTCGAGGATGCGGTTTCACGGAGCATCGATCCGGTGCCTCAGACGACGTATGGGGACACCGAATTCGACGCTGACGTGGCCTGCATTCTCACATTCCTGGACGGATGCGCGATGCTTCGGGAGACGAACAGCGTCGATCGCGAGTTGCTGTTTCAATTTCTCGCCGTCAGAATCGTCGACGCCTGGGACGCGCTGCAAGCAGTATTCCCACGAATTTATCGCCGAACTGGGACGAGCGCCGCCGACTTCGAGGAACTGCGGAAGTTCGCGGTCGACGCGCGGTCGTACCGGGCCCACGGAACCACGCCGTAAGAAGAACGCGGGGGAGGCGTTTCCGCCTCCCCCGTGCATCAGAATCGAACGCCGCCGTAGCGGCGAATCGAAGTCAGACGGTCTGTTGCAGCTCCGTGCCGATTGGGCCGAAGCCGTCCTCGAGCGGGATCTGGTCGAGCTCTTCCGGCGCGATGTCGGCGACATGCTGGATCGAGCCCGTGATGCGCCGCGTGCCGTGGTTGATGGTCAGCAGCGTGACCTCGACCTCTTGGCCCGGCGAGTACTGGACGCTCGCGTCGAACTCGCCCTTCGGGACCATCGCGAGGACGCCCGGGACGATCTCGACCAGCAGGTAGTTCGGCGTGACCTTCACGACCTGCGCGACGAGCTTGTTGCCTTCCCACAGCTTGTCCGCGTGCTCGACCCACGGGTCCGGCAACGCGTGCTTGAGCGAGAGCGAGACCTTCTTCGCCTCGGGATCGAACTTCATCACTTCGACCGAGACGGTGTCGCCGATCTTGACGACTTCGGACGGGTGCTTGATGCGCGCGTACGAGAGCTCGCTGTTATGGATGAGGCCGTCGATGCCGCCGAGGTCGACGAACGCGCCGAACTCGGCGAGCCGGACGACGACGCCGTCGCGAATCTGACCGACTTGCAGCGTTCCGAGCAGCTCCTGCTTCTTCGCGTTGAGCTCTTCTTCGAGCACTTGGCGCTGTGAGAGCACGACGCGGTGGCGCTTGTGGTCGAGGTCGATGACCTTGAGACGCAGCTTCTTGCCGACCAGCTCGTCGAGGTTGCCGACGGGCTGACGACGGATCTGCGAAGCCGGAACGAAGCCGCGCATGCCGAGATCGACGAGCACGCCGCCCTTGACGACTTGCGTCACGGTCGCTTCGATGACTTCGTCGTTGTCGTGCGCTTCGATGACCTTTTCCCAGGTCTTCAGCGCGCGGGCACGGCGCTCGGAGAGGTACAGCTGGCCGTCCTGGTCGTCGATCCGGTGGATCATGACTTCCAGGGTGTCGCCGACCTTCAGCTCCTTCGGCTCGATCGCGAGCGAGAGCTCGCGGAACGGCAGAATCCCCTCGGACTTGCCGCCGATGTCGACGAGCAGCTCGTCCTGGTACTTGGCGACGATGACGCCGGTGAGGACCTGGCCTTCGTCGAGAACCTTGAGGCTCTCTTCGTACAGGCGCTGCTCGAGTGCGAGCTGGTCTTCTTCTTCGTGGTGGACTTCGGGTGCCACGGTTGCCGCAGGTGCCGGTACGGCTGCTGCTTGAGCCTGCGGGTCTTGCGGTTCGAGGTCGAGTGTAGTGGAAATGGTGGAGTAACTTCCTTCGTCTATATTTTTTTACGTTTTACTTTTGGCAGCCACGGCACCACCAGGTTCCGCGCTGCCCGATCACCGTGCGGACGATCGGTTTCCCGCATCGAGGACACGGCTCGCCGAGGCGGCCATAGACGGCGAGTTGGTTTTGGAACCCGCCCTTCAGCCCCTCAGCATCGACGTAATCGTCCACGGACGTCCCCCGCGCCTCGATGGAGCGGTGGAGCACGTTTCGGATCGCGCCGTGCAGCCGGCGCCTTGCGGGCCGGCTGATCCTGCGGGACGGTCGGCTCGGCCGGATCCCCGCTTCCCACAAGGCCTCACACGCATAGATGTTCCCGATCCCGGCTATTCGGCTCTGATCGAGCAGAAAAGCCTTGATCGGCGTGCGACGCCCGTCCAGCATACTCAGAAACGCTTCGCTGGTAAACCCCTCGGAGAGCGGCTCGACCCCGCCGTCGGCGTCCCAGGGGTCTCCGGCAGCAAGCAGGCGCATGCGGCCGAACTGCCGGACGTCGGCGAAGCTGAGCCGGCTGCCGTCGCCGAAACCGATCTGGACGTGGGTGTAGGGATAGGGCTCCGGGTAGCCCGACGGCTGGACGATCAGCCGGCCGGTCATCCGTAGATGGACCGCCAGCCGGCGCCCGGACGCGAGCTGAACGACGACGTACTTCCCGCGCCGCCCGACGGCGACGATCGTCTCGCCGGCGAGCGCCGACGCGAAGTCTTCGCCCGGCGGTGCGACGACGATCTTGGGCATCGTCACCGTCACCGTACCGACCGTCTTGCCGGCGACCGCATTGTGCAGGCCGCGCGCGATCGTCTCGACTTCAGGAAGCTCGGGCACCGTCCCCCAAACACTTCGCGCGATCCGAATGTTGCAGGTACGAGGCTTCAAGGGGCCGGCGCGAGGCAAGCGAACGACCGGCCACCGTGCGAATGCTCGCGTTGCGGTACGTCGTGGAAGACGTACCGCGCCTTGTCGCATCGCTGGCGGGGATTGCGTTCGCCGTCGCGCTGGTGCTCGTCCAGACCGGGATCTACGCCGGGTTCGTGCGCTCGACGACGCTGCTCGTCGACAACTCCGATGCGGATATCTGGGTCGCGTCGCGCGCGATGTCGTACCTCGAGATCACCTTGCCGGTGCCGTACGCATGGGTGGGGCGGATCGCGGCGATCGACGGCGTGCAGCATGCCGAGCCGCTGGTGCTGCGCTCCGCGATCTGGCAGAGTCCCGATGGCACGCTCGACTACATCCGCGTGATCGGCTTCGAGCCGGCCGGCTCGTCGCTGCGGCTCGGTGTCTCGCCCGACGCGCTCGCCGCGATGCGGCGCGGTGACGTCGCGACCGACGCCGCGCAGTTGTCGTCGCTGCACGCCGGCGGTATCGGCGCGCGCGGGACGATTCGCGGCATGCCGGCGCGCGTCGCGCTGCTCACGCGCGCCAGCCAGCCGATCGTTTCGCCGACGTTCCTCTACACCACGCTCGACAGTGCGGTGGCGTGGACGCCGATCAGCTTGAACGAGATCATGGACGGGCAGCACGGGCCGGGCACGCCGATCAACTACGTGCTCGTACGCCTGCACTCGCCGCAATCGGCGAGCGCGGTGCGCGCCGCGATCGAACGGGCGCTCCCCGAGGCGCGCGCGTTTCCGCGCGCGGAGATGGCCGCCATCACCCGGACGTTCTGGGTCGAGCGAACGAAGATCGGCTTCCTGCTGCTGCTCGGCGCGTCGCTCGGCGTGTTCGTCGGCGGGATCGTCGTCGCGCAGATTCTGTACGCCTCGGTGAACGAGCACCTGCGCGAGTACGGGACGCTGAAGGCGCTGGGAATCGGAGACCGCTCGCTGTACGCCGCGATCGCGCTGCAGGCGGTGACGATCGCCGTGCTCGGCTACGTTCCGGGTCTCGCAATCGGCGTCGCGATCGCGTTCGCGGCGGCCGCAGGGCGCGGTACGCCGATCGAGATCACCGTGCCCGGTGCATTGCTGGCGTTCGCAGTCGCCTTGCTCACCTGCGTCGCGGCGGCGTTCTTCGCGGTCCAGCGCGCGGTGCGCGTCGACCCGGCGTTGGCTTTCGGTGCCTGACACCGTGGGCGCGCCGGTCGTGGCGGGCGAAGCGCTCTGCTACCGCTATCCGGGGAGCATCGCGGCCGGCGACGTGCTGCGCGGGGCGTCGCTCGAGGTCGCCGGCGGCGAGATCGTCCTGCTGCGCGGGCATTCAGGCTCGGGCAAGACGACGCTGCTCTCGGTGCTGGCGGGGCTGCTCAGCCCCGCCGGCGGCAGCGTGCGGCTGACCGGGATCGATCTCGGCGGGCTCGATCGCGGCGCGCGCGCGCGGCTGCGCCTGGTCGCGGTCGGCTTCGTCTTCCAGCGCTTTCACCTGATCAGCGCGCTGCGCGCGCGAGAGAACGTCGAACTCGTCCTGCGCGCCGGCGGCCTCTCGGCGCGCGACGCGCGCGTGCGCGCGATGGAGACGCTCGCAGCGCTCGGGATCGGCGCGAAGGCCGAACGCTATCCGCGCGAGCTCTCGGGCGGCGAGCAGCAGCGCGTCGGGATCGCGCGCGCGCTCGCCAAGCGGCCTGCTGTCGTCTTCGCCGACGAACCCACCTCGTCGCTCGACAGCAGCAGCGGCGCCGAGGCGACGGCGCTGCTGTGCGGCCTCGCGCGCACGCACGGCGCGGCGGTCGTGATCGCTTCGCACGACGAGCGAATCGTACCGTTCGTCGACCGCGTCGTCGCGGTCGCCGACGGCCGCTGCGGCTGAACTACGCCGGCGCCTCGGCGACGTGCGGGCCGTATTGTTTCGGCAGGAAGTACCAGTCGGGAAGTGTTTCCGGGAATGCGATGTCGCTGAACGTGTACTGCGTCTCGTAGTCGTAGCGGCTCGTTTGGCCGCGGATCGTCGCGATCAGCGGTAGACCGCCCGGTCCGGGCGTGAAGCGCACGTCGAACTCATCGTCGAGCGCGATCCCACCCATACCAAGATACAGATGGTCGCGCACCAGCGCCCGGCGCAGATCGTATGAGGACGCGTCGACCCACATCTCGTCGAGCCGGTTGCGCTCGGGGTCGCTCTTCGGCACCAGCCACAGATGGATCAGATCGCCTTCGCGCGCCGCGCGCGTCGCACGGTAGTCGCCGTCGAGCGCGCCGACGCGTCCGATCTCCGGCAGGGGCGCGCTCTCGTCGCGCGGCGCGATCGCCGTCGCCGCGGGTTCCTGCGACGGTGATCCGGACGGCGGGTCACGCCGCACAGCGACCGCGCCGAACAGCCGCTTCTCGAACATGTCGGCGGTCGGCGGTCCGGGGTCGACCGCTTTGTCGAATATCACGGTGATGTTCTCGAGGCCGCCGTACGCCTTGCCGCGCCACGCGCGCCGCGCGAGCGCGGAGCGATCGGCCGTGCGGCACCAGATCTTCAGCGTGTAGCTGTTTTGGAATTCCGGCGAGCCGTCGTGGAAATCGCGCCGCACCAGCGTGTAGGTGACGTACGGCGGGCGCGGATACGAGCGAAAGACCGCTTTCGCGCGCGCCAGGATCTGATCGCCGGTCAACGGCGGCGAGCCGGGCGCGGGCGACCGCGCGGCGCAGGCCAACGCGACGGCGAGCGCGGCGAACGACCGCGCAACCATTATTGCGCCGTGACCGGCGGTATCACCAGTCGCGTCCCGGGCAGCAGCCCGAACAGCCCGGCCTGGCCGGCGCCGAGCTCGATCACGTACTGCCCGGCCCCGGAGCGGCGCGCGACCTTGTCGTCGGGCGTCTTCGGTGGCGTCGCCGGGACGTTCACCTCGACGCTGCTGACGGTGCCGTCACGCCGCACGAAGACCATGTCGAGCGGCGTGATCGTGTCCTTCATCCAGAAGCCGCGGTCGATATCGCCGTCGGAGAAGACGAAGATCATCCCCTGGCCGGCCGGCACGTACGCCACGTTCATGAGGCCGCGTTCGCGCTGCGCCTCGGTGCGCGCGACCGCCAGGCGGAGCGTTCCGCGCGGGGCGCGGACCTCCAGGGCGCGGCACTCGGGAACGGCGGCGCTGTGGATCGTGTGGCCGTCGACGTCGCTCTTGAGCGAGAAGTCGCCGGCGTGCGCGATCGGCAAGCGCACGCACCACGGCATCGGCGCGAGCGCCGGGCTCTGAGCGGTCAGCGCGAGCACGGTCGCAAGCACGAGCACGCCGGCCCGGACACGGCGGAGGACGGGAGTCACGCCCGGCAGTTTCGTCACGGCCGGGGCGCATTCATCGCTGCGTCCACCTCGCCCTCACCGCCCCGACGTGTCAACGATCCCGGCAGAGACAGTCGCCTGGCTTACCAACACGAAGCGAGCCAGGCACGACGATTGCGGATCCGTCCGGCCGGACAGCGACGCGAACCTGAATCGTTCGGCGCGCGGGGCCCGGCAAGGGGAGTACGAATGTTTGGACGCCATTTCGCCGAGACGTCGCCGTACGGCCGCCAACAACCGAGTACTCAACCGGTCGATCTCCGTTCGTCCACGTTGCCACCGCCGCGCTCAAGAATTGGCGACGCGGCGTCTCCCATACGAGCCCATAGCGGAAATGAACGTTGCGATCGTCGACGCCCACGACAATATCAGCGGCGCGAGGGTGCGACGCGAAGCGTATCGATGGGACGACGGCGAACCGCGATACCCGAGCCGTCAGCCGAGCCGAGCCGCTACCCGCAATTGGGACTATCGTCGAATCAAGCGGCGCCGTGCTCAGCGCTGGGACTCCGATGAGTGAGCCGACCGCGAAGCCGATGATGTACAAAGACGTCACGAAGAATCGCCCGGTGCAGCTACAGCATCGACTTCGAAGGCTGCGACCTCGTACCAGTTCTTACCGGTCTTCAGGGTCGCTTCGATCGGGACGCTCAGCTCGAGCGCGTGCTCCATCTCGTGCTTTATTACGCGGCCGGCGGCGTCCAAGTCTCGGCGCGCGACTTCGAAGATCAGCTCGTCGTGGATCTGGAGCAGCATGACCGCATCGAGTCCGGCGCTTACCAGCCGGCGGTCGAGCCGGACCATCGCGAGCTTCATCAGGTCGGCCGCCGAGCCTTGCAGTGGCGCGTTGGTCGCCTCGCGCTCGGCGGCGGCGCGCAGCATGTAGTTCTTCGAGCGCAGGTCGGGCATGTAGCGCCGCCGCCCCAGCAGCGTCTCCACGTAGCCGCGCTCGCGCGCTTCTTCGAGGCAGCGGTCGATGTAGCCGCGCACGCCCGGGAAGCGCGCGAAGTACGCCTCGGTCATCGCGCGCGCCGTACCGCGGTCGATCTCGAGCCGCTGCGCGAGCCCGAAGTCCGACATCCCGTACAGCAGGCCGAAATTGACGGACTTCGCCATCGTGCGCTGGTTTCGCGTAACCTCGGCGAACGGGCCGACGTCGAAGATGCGCCGCGCGGTGAAGTCGTGGATGTCCTGGTGCTCGTGGAACGCCGCGCGCATCGCTTCATCGCCGGAGAGGTGCGCCATCAGCCGCAGCTCGATCTGCGAGTAGTCCGCCGCGAGCAGCACGCGATCGTCGGACGGCGCGATGAACGCCTTGCGCACTTGGCGGCCGAGCTCGGTGCGCACCGGGATGTTCTGCAGGTTCGGATTCGTCGAGGAGAGCCGGCCGGTCGCGGTCGCGGTTTGATTGAAGATCGTGTGGATGCGGCCGGTCGCGTCGACCAGCGTCGGCAGCACGTCGACGTAGGTGCTCTTGAGCTTCGACACCTCGCGCCACTCGAGCACCTTCGCCGCGACCGGAAAACTCTTCGCGAGTCCCTGCAGCACGTCGGCGCCGGTCGCGTAGCCGGTCTTGTTCTGGCGGCCGGCCGGGAGGCCGAGCTTGTCGAACAGCATGCGGCCGAGCTGCTGCGGGCTGCCAAGGTTGAACTCTTCACCGGCGATCGCGTAGATCTCGGCCTGCAGCCGTTCGACGGCGGCGTCGACTTGCGCGGAGAGCTCGCGCAAGGCGCCTGCGTCGAGCGCGATTCCGGCCCGCTCCATCTTGGCGAGCACCGAGACCAGCGGCAGCTCGACATCGTCGTAGAGCGCGAGCTGCGCGCGCCGTTCGAGCTCTTCGCGGGCGACGCGGGCGAGGCGTCCCGCCGCGTCGCCTGCGGCCGCGGGCCGGTCCTCGGGAAGCACGCGGCCCAGGAACTCGCTCGACGCCTGCCCGACGTCGGCGAAGGTGCGCGAGGGGTTCAGCAGGTGGACGCCGACCATCGGGTCGTCGGCGAACGAGCGGATCGGCAGCCCGCCCGCGTTCGCGACCGACTTTGCGTCGTGGACGACCAACTGCGGCACGCGCGTCCACAGCCCGAAAAACGCGGCACCGACCTCCGGCGCGCTCGCAGTCGCCGAGACGTTGAAGTCGAACGCGACGCCGTCGCCGGTCGAGACCGCGTACACCTCGCCGCGCTGCGCGATCGCGACGCGATCGCGCTCGGCGGTCGCGTCGAGCAGCGCCGCGAGCTTGGCGTAGTCGGGCGGATCGGTGATCGAGGTGTACGAGGAGTACGTGCCCTCCAGCGGCTCTTCGCCGGCGACGTCCTGCGGCGTCGCCGGTGGTTCGAGCTGTCTGAGCAGCGTCTTGAACTCCAGCTCGCGGTAGAGCGCGTAGAGCACGTCGTTCGCGGCCGGCGTGTAGCGCGAGCCGTCCCAGTCGATCGCGACGTCGAGATCGCGTTTGATCAGCGAGACGTCGCGGCAGATGCGCGCGACCTCGCCGTGCTCGCGGATCAGCGCTTCGAGCTTCGCCGTCCCGGCGAGCCTCGGGTCGGCGAGCAGCGCGTCGAGCGAGCCCGCGCTCTTCACCAGCTTGATCGCGGTCTTCTCGCCGACGCCGGGGATCCCGGGCAGGTTGTCGGACGGATCGCCTTTGAGGCCGCGATAGTCGGGGAGCTGCAGCGGGTCGAGATCGTACCGTTCGCGGACCTTCGCCGTATCGTAGCGCCCGAGGTCGGTGATCCCGCGGCGCGTCGTCAGCACCGTCGTGCGCGCGTCGACGATCTGCAGCAGATCGAGATCGCCGGTCACCACCAGCGCGTCCTGCTGCGCCTCCTCGGCCTGGCGCGCCAGCGTCGCGATCACGTCGTCGGCTTCCTCGCCGTCGATCTCGACGATCGGAATGCCGTACGTCGCGAGAATGCGCCGCACGAGCGTGAACTGCTCGCGTAGCTCGTCGGGCGTCTCGCTGCGCTGCGCCTTGTACTGTGGGTAGAGCGCCAGCCGTGCGGTCGGGCGTCCTTTGTCGAACGCGGCGATCACGTGGGTCGGCTTCTCGTCGGCGATAAGCTTGTTGAGCATCATCGTGAAGCCGTAGGCGGCCTCGATCCGCATCCCGCGCGTCGTGGTGAGCTCGGGCAGCGCGAAGAAGGCGCGGTAGACGAGCCCGTACGAGTCGAGCAGCATCAGCCGCCGGCTGCCCTCGGCCGGCGCCAGCGCCATCGAGGTCTGCGTGCTCATCAGCGCACCTCGAGCGCGAGCGTCGCCGCGCCGACGTCGCCGTCGTCCGAGACCTTCAGCACCGAGACGACGTAGCGGCCCGGCGCATGCGGGAGCGTCACGTCGAACCCTTCTTTGGCGGCGCGGCCGATCCGCCACACGAGCGCGTGCTCGGACGGCGCTCCGAGCGCCTCGGCCGAGGGGGCGCTGCGGCCGTTCGCCGCCAGGTCGACCGCCGTCGAGCGCGTCGGCGTCACCGAGCCGTGCCAGGTCGGATCGGTCGACGCCGGATTCTGCGTGGTGGTGCCCGTCCCGGCGAGCACCGCGGCGACATCGTCGAACGACGCGCCGTTCGAGGCGCGCGTGTCGGCGAGCCGGATCGCCAGCGTCGCCCCGGCGCCTTCGTTGCCGTCGGCGATCGTCACGTGCGCGACGCTGTCGGGCGCGTAGGTCGCTTTGTCGGCGGAGAGCGTGGTCGCGCGCGCGTGACCCGGGCCGTCGACGGCGACGCGCTGGGTCGCGTACTCGAGCGCGCCGTCGCGTACGAACGCGACCCCGACCGCGGCGTCGCCGACGGTTTGCGGCACCGTAAACGTCGCGCTGGCGCGCCCGCCGCCCGCGGCGACGGTCTGCTCCCCGAGATCGCGCGAACCTTCGACGTCGAGGAACGCATCGCCGGCGGCACCGCTCAGCGTCGCATCGACGCGCATCCGCTCGCCGACCTGGTAGCGCGGCTTGTCGGTCGCGATCGCCGCCTCGGCGCTGCGCGTGGAACGGCCGCCGAGCAGCGCCTGCGGCGCGACCGTCACGGCGTTGACGTCGACGACGGTCTTCCCGTCGACGTCCGCCAGCGCGAACGCCAAGTTCGTCCCGGGCACGACGTTGCGGAAGACGGCGTGCGCGCTGCCCTGCGCGTCGAGGACGACTTGCTGGTTCTGTTCGGTCGGTCCGTGCACGAGCCGCAGCCGCACGCCCAGACCGCTCGCCGGGCGCCCGTCGGTGGCATCGAAACCGCGCACGTCGAACGCCGCGGGTTCGCCGACGTCGAGATCGGTCTGCAGCGGCGTGAGCCCGAGCGCGATCCGGCCGTTCGGCGCCGCAACGCGCGCCGACGCCGTCGACGCGCCGCTCGTCGCGACGATCCCGTAGGTCGAGGGCAGCCCGTCGGTGGGCGCCGGTATCGTGTAGCGCGCGGTCCCCGTCTCGTCGGTCGTCAGGTGGACGTCGGCGACCGGCGCCGTTCCCCACGCCGAACCGTCGTCGGTCACGCCGGGGGCGAGCACGTGCGGGACGCGCAGGACTTGGATCCGCACGTCGCGCGCCGCCGCGCTGCTGCCGTCACGCTCGCGCGCGGTGACCACGACGGGCACGGCGGCGTCGGCCGCGCAGCCGTCGGCGCAGCCCGCCGCGATCGCGAGCGCGATGTCGCCGATGCCGTCGATGTTGATCGCCGCACCGCCGTTCGCACTGCCGAATGCGGCCAGCACGGCGGCGTCGCCGGCCGGAGCGTCGGGCGGCAGCGCGAGCTCCGCAGCGAATGCGCCGGCACCGTCGAGTTTTGCCTCGCTGCTCGCGAGCGTCCGGCCGCGTGCGTTCAGCGTCACGCGAACCTCACCGGCGGCGGGGCGGTACGCGGTCCCGACGCGCTTGCGGGCGAACCCGACGACGCGAACGCGCTCGCCGGCGCGCACGTTCGCGCGCTCGGCGCGCACGCCGATCAGCGTCGACGGCACCGGCGGCTGCGGCAGGAACGAGACGAACGTCTTGCTCTTGCCCCACTCCGCGATCCCGAAGCGCGGGCGCTGCGCGCCGCTCCAGCGCGCGATACCGTGCGCGTCGGTCTTGCCGTATTCGAACGAGAGTCCGACCAGATAGGTGATGCGCATCCCGGCGAGCGCCTTGCCGGTGCCGAGATCGGCGCCGTACAGCACGATTCCGCCCGGCGATTCCTTCGTGAGCAGGCCGACGCGGGTGAGATCCAGCCACGTCTGCTGCACGGCGTCGCTGCGGCGCGCTTCGACGACGAAGAAGCCTTCGCGGTTCTGCAGCGGCACCTCGACGTCGTTCGGCGTGTAGCGCAAGCCGGCCGGCGGGGTGAAGCGCCACTTCGCGACGGCGGTGCGGTGCGAGGTGTCGATCGCGCGAGCACGCGAGGTTCCGGCGACCAGCACGTCGGCGAGATCGACCTCATAGGCGGCGAAATCGACCGGCGCACCGCTGTAGGTGTCGAGGCGCAGCGTGATGCGCTTCCACGGCACCGTGACGTCGCGCGCGTAGAGCGCGAACGTACGGTCCCACTTGCCGGAGTCCGGCAGCGGACGCGCCGCGGACGCCGGCACCGCGCAGCTCACCGCGAACGCGGCGAACGCGGCGGCGAGGCGCTTAGCGTTCGTAGAAAATCGTCCCGGAAACGTTCGGATCGGTGGTGCGGAAGCCGACGGTGTACTCGCGCTTCTCGGTCTTCTTCAGCGGCATCGTCGAGTTGCTGACGCCGGTGAAGACCGACGAGCCGCTGTCCTTGCCCTGAAAGCGGTTGTTGTTGCCGTCGATCAGATAGAAGTGCGAGATGTCGGGCGTCAAGTCGACGCCCATGTCGTTGGTCAGCTCGACGCGCGCGAGCACGTATCGCAGGGTCCCACCGCCGGTCTGCGCCGAGGAGTCGCCGGTCAGCACCATGTGCGCTTCGATCACCTTCACGTTGCCGATGCCCTGGAAGCCCTGCTGACCCTGGGGCGATGCATCGGGCTCTTTGCACCCGGCGAGGCTGACCGCGAGAACGAGCGCGGCGGCGAGTCGTTGGATCATGACGGGCCGTGCGTTCGGCGGCTCCGAACGAGCGTCCCGCGCCGGGCCCCGAGGCCCTCGCGGGGGGCCGGCACGCGCCCGGCGGGAACAGGACCGGCGTGAGCGACGATCGTCCGGGAGGGAACTCTACCTCGACCCGCTGCCGTTACTGCGGGAGCCATGAGAAGGACCTGCGCTCGACCGATCTGCGCGATCGGGGTGCGACATTCCAAGTGATCGTCGGCTGCGCGTCCTGCGGGGCGGCGTTCGCCGCGCTCTCCCGGAACTGATGAGAGCCGCTTCCTTCGCCGTCGCCCTGCTGCTGGCGGCCGGTACCGGCGCGTTCGCAGCGACGCCTGCCCCCAAGCCGACGCAACCCCCGCGAATCGACATCCTCAAGGCGCAGCCCAAGTCGCTGGCGCCGAAGAAGGCCCTTCACGTCGAGTACACCGTCGAGGTGAACAAGCTGGGTCAGGTTGCGCGCGTTCGGACGATCAAGCCCTCACACGATGCGAGCTTCGACGCGAAGACGTACGGCAACGCGCTCCAAGCGTTCATCCGCACCCCCGACGGCCAGGTCGTGCTGGGCACCTACCGGCTGATCTACGACTACGATCCGAAGTCGCTGCGCGTGCGCCGCGACGTGGTGCTCGTCAAGGCCGGCGGGGTCGATCCGGAAGCGAAGGGTGCCGCGACCGAGATGATGGAGATCGCGCGCCGCAATCACGACCGCACGCCGCCTCCGGTTTCGGGCGTCACGCCCGGCCCGGCACCGAGCGTCAACATCAAGCGGATGCCCGATTTGCAGCAAGTGATGCATCCGTCACCCTCGCCCTCCCCCCGCAGCTGACGCCAGGGCGACCGTCCCCGGCGTTCGAAGTCGCGCGAGGTGCCGCGACGCGTGCGGCCGCCCAAGCCCGATCCGAAAGCGGGTGCCGACGCGCTGATGGAGTGGTACGTCAAGCAGCGGCTCGAACCTGACCCGCGCATCGACGCCGACGTCGACCGCTCGTGCACGTCGAAACAGCAGTACAAGGATGAAGAAGACGCGCACGTCCACGCGCTGATGAACGGCATGGGCGATGTGCTCTTCTCGTACGAATGCCGTTACTGCGGCTTCTGGCACCTCACCCGCCGCCCGAACTGATGCTTAGCTGACCGCCATGCGGCGGACGGCGTCGGCGTTGGCGGGGTCGAAGATCCAGCGGTCGTCGAGTTCGAGGATCTCGAACCAGTTGCGCAGGTGCGGATACTCGCGCAGCACCGGATAGCGGGGAAGGACTTCGCGGAAGTGCTCGTCGTCGCGAATTCCGCGCTCGCTCAGGCGCTGGTTGACGGCGGGGAACGTGCCGTGGTCGCAGCACGAGAGGAGCCACGCGACGACATCGTCGTCGGTAGTCGCGCGCTGCACCGCCCCGGTGAACTGCTCTTCGGTGATCCCGAGCCACTCGATCAGGTACGCCGACATTCCCGGGCCGATCTTGTAGTGGCCCAGCGTACCTTGCAGCTTCGCGCGCGTCTTGTCGATCGTGCGCGCCAGGAAGAAGAGCCCGCCGAGTATGACGCGCGGGCTGCGCGGCGGATGCTCGCGCAGATCGGCGTCGGGATACGGTAGGGTCACGAGGCCGATGCCTCGCTGCGGTAGGCGCCGATCGCTTCGAGGACCGGCCGATCGTCGAAGCGGAACAGGTACGTGTCCTTCGCCGCTTCGTGCCGGTACGGCATCCACGACGGGATGCAGAACGTGTCGCCCTTCTCCCAGTCGAGCCGCGCGGCGCCGACCGTGGTCAAACCGCGACCGCGATACACGTGATAGACGATCCCGGCCGTCTCGCGCCGCGTCGGCGAGGAGCCGCCGCGGGCGATCCGTTCCGCCGCGGCGCCGATCACGCGCAACACGTGGCCGCCGGTATTGCGGTGCGCGTACTCGGCGTAGGAGTACGGACCGTCCTCGGCCTCGAGCCGCGCCTCCATGTCGGACCACGGGTAGCGCAAGTGCGAATCAGCCGCTGCGGGTTCAGACGGAAAGCGTTCCTGCGCGTACGGCTGCGCGAAGTTTGCCGGGAAGAACTGGTAGACCGGCAGATCGAGGCCGTCGAGCCAGACCATCGGGCCTTCGCCCTCGTGACCGTGATCGTGATATTCCCACGACGGCGTGAGGATCAGGTCGCCGCGCCGCATCGTGACGCGTTCGCCGCCGACGGCCGTGTACGCGGCGTCGCCTTCGACGATGAAACGCAGTGCCGACGCAACGTGCCGGTGTGCGCGCGCGACCTCACCCGGCAAGATCAGTTGCAGGCCGGCGAAGAGCGTGTCCGTCGTCTGCGGCGGCTTCAGTGCCGGGTTGATCAGCATGAAGACGCGCCGCTCGGCGTCCTGCGTCGCGACCAGTTTGCCGGAACGTTCGAGCAGCGGGCGCATCGTGGCGTAACGCCACACGTGCGGCGTCGCCTTCGGCTGCGGGTGCGGCGGCACCATCGCGTCCATCACCGTCCACAGCGGCTGGGCGTCCTGAGCGGCCGCTTCCGCCAAGAGGCGGGCAAGCGAATCGGTCGCGATCATCGGACTTCCTTTTCCCCTCAGGAAGGGACGCAATTCCTCTGCATGGCAGGACGTGGTTCGCATTTCGCATCGGAGGTCACGTGCGCTTCGTCCTTTTCAGCACCCCCTCGTCCGGGCGGCGCCCCGGGATCGTCGAGGGGGAGACGATCCGCCCGCTCGAGGGTCTCGCGTCCCTCGAGGAACTGATCGCGCTCGAGCCGGCCGCGCGCACCGCCGCGCTCGCGCGCCTCGGCGAACCGGTCGGACTCGGCGGCACGACGCTCCATGCGCCGCTGCACCCGCACAAGAACGTCTTCTGCATCGGACGGAACTACCTCGCGCACGCCGAGGAAGGCGCGCGCGTGCGCGGCGAGGAGCTGCAGCTCCCCTCGACGCCGACCATCTTCACGAAAGCACCGACCGCGATCGCCGATCCGGATGCAACGTTGCATCTCAGCGGCACCGTTTCGCAGGCGTACGACTGGGAGGCGGAACTCGCGGTCGTGATCGGCGTTCGCTGTAAGGACGTACCGGAAGCGGATGCGCTCGGCGTGATCTTCGGGTATACCGCGCTCAACGACGTCAGCGCGCGCGACTTGCAGCGCTCGACGACGCAGTGGTTCAAGGGCAAGACGCTCGACGACACCTGTCCGCTCGGCCCGTGGGTCGTCAGCGCCGACGAGATCGGCGATCCGCAGAAGATCGACGTCTCGCTGCGCGTGAACGGCGTGACGAAGCAGCACGCGAACACCAGCGTGATGATCTTCTCTGTCGCGCGCTGCATCGCCGAGCTCTCCAAGGGCACGACGCTCGAACCAGGCGACATCATCGCGACCGGAACGCCGGAAGGCGTCGGCTTCGCACGCACGCCGCCCGAGTTCCTCAAAGACGGCGACGTGATGGAAGTCGAGATCGAGAAGATCGGCGTCCTCCGCAGCACTGTGTCGATCACCTAGCCGAGAAGCCGCATCGACATGACGACCCGCGCTCGTTTCCTCGGCACGCTCGGCGCCGGTACCGCTGCCGGTGCGTTTCCGACCGCGATCTTCGCGCAGGCGCGCAAGCCGCTCTCGATCGGCTACGTCCCTTCGACGCTCTTCGCGCCGGTCTTCGTCGCGGTAGAAAGGGGGTATCTGCGCGACGCCGGGTTCGATGCGAACCTCACGCCGATCGTCGCCGGCGCCGATTCGATGAGCCTGGTCGCGCAGGGGCAGATCGACGTCGCCGCCGCGGCGCTCTCGGCGGCGTTCTACAACGCGGTCAACCGCGGCCTCGAGGTCAAGTACGTCGCCTCGACCGGCTATCAGCCGCGACAAGGCCGGCCGTCGGCGCTGCTGATCCGCCAAGATCTCTATGACGGCGGGCTCCGCCTCGCCGGCCTGAAGGGAAAGAAGTTCGGCTGGATCGGCAACACCGGCGCTGCGTCGGCGTACTACGTCGCACGGATTCTCCGCGGTGTCGGCTTGCGGCTGACCGACATCGAATCGCTGAACGTTCCGAACCCCGAGCAGCAGACCGCGCTCGAGCACAAGGCGATCGACGCGCTGTTCACCTCGGCACCGTTCAGTGACGAGTTCCAGCAGAAGCGTTTGGGGACGATCGTCGCCTCACCGCCGCCGGGGATCGCAGGCTCGGGCGTCTTCTTCGGGCCGGCGCTGCTGCGCAACCGCGAGAACGCGAGCGCGGTGATGACCGCGCTGCGAAAGGCGGCGGCGGAGATCGTGGGCCCGGGCTTCTTCGCACCCGCGAACCTCGAAGCATACGCGAAGTACACCCGCCAGCCGGTCGAGGTGATCCGTGCGGCGCCGCGCTACGACTTCAAACCCGACCTGCGGATCGATCAGGGGACGCTCGAGGACATGCAGCGCGAGTTCGTCGCCGACAACATCCTCACGTACAAGCCACCGCTCAACGAAGTGCGGCTCGTCGCGCGCTTCTGAGGCCGCCCGGCGCATGGAGCTCGTGCGGGGCGGCCGCATTGCGACGATCGACGGACTGCGCGGGATCGCGATCCTGCTGGTGGTGTGGTTCCACCTGTGGCAGATCTCGTGGCTGAGCGCGGTCATCCCGTTCGTCAACGTCTCGCTGCAGCCGGCGGCGGAGACGGGGTTCCTCGGCGTCGCGCTGTTCTTCTTCATCTCCGGGTTCGTACTGCTCGTTCCGTACGCGCAGGCGCACCTTGCCGGCAAGCCGGCGCCGACGCTGCGCCACTTCGCCGGCCGGCGGTTCTTCAAGATCGTGCCGTCGTACGTGCTCGCGATCGCCGTGCTGATCGCGATCGGCTACCAGACGTATCCGAGCTTCGCCGCCGGGGCAAGGGACGTCGCGCTGCACCTGCTCTTCGTGCACGACTGGTTCATGGCGTCCAACGAGACGATCGCCGGCGCGATGTGGTCGCTCGGGGTCGAGATTCAGTTCTACGTGCTCTTTCCGCTGCTGGTGCTCGCGTTCGTGCGCCGGCCGGTGGTCACGACGATCGCGCTGTTCGCGATCGCGAACGGCTGGCGCGTGTGGTGCATGCTCGCCGACCACTACTACTACGAGCAGCGGCTGGCGCAGTTGCCGGGCTACATCGACTTCTTCGCGGCGGGGATGCTCGCCGCGTTCGCCTATGTCGCGATTGCGACGAAACGGCCGAAGCTCGCGCAACGGCGCTGGGCGTTCACCGCACTCTCGCTCGCCGGTTTCGTCGCGCTGTGGCTGTTGATGGTGAACTGCTACGAGCACCGCTTCGACAAAGAATGGCCGCAGCTCTGGGTCGTGGAGTGGCGCTCCGCCGTCGCGCTCGCGTGCTTGGCGATCGCGCTCGGCTCGCTGTTCGCCGTGCGCGGCTACCAGCGCGTGCTGGCCAACCCGATCCTGCTCTTCCTCGCCGCGATCTCGTACAATCTCTACTTGTGGCACCAGCCGCTCGCGCTGCTGCTGGTGAAGTTTCGCCTGCCGCCGTATGCGGGGACCGATCAGCACGCCGACGCGCATTGGATGCTGGCGTACGGATTCGTCGCCGTGCCGCTCGTGCTCGCCGTCTCCGCCGTCCTGACGTACGGGTTCGAGCAGCCGATCTTGCGCTGGGGCAACCGCCGCCCTGCGTTGCGCCCGACGCCGATGCCGATCGCCCCCGAGACGGTGGCCGAAACGTAGTAGCCGGGAGGGACGGCCGCGCTTGGCTCCGATACTGCACGCATGAAGATCGCGGTCCCGAAAGAGCGCGCCCCTGGTGAACGACGCGTCGCGCTCGTCCCCGAGATCGTCGCGAAGTTCGTCAAAGGTGGTCACGTCGTTACCGTCGAGCGCGGCGCCGGGACCAGCGCCGGCTACGTCGACGCGGCGTACGAAACCGCCGGCGCCACGATCGCGCCCGACACGCGCGTCGCGTACGGCGACGCCGACGTCATCGTGCGCGTCGCGAAGCCGGCCGACGCCGAGCTCGACGGAATTCGCCGCGGTGCGGTGCTGATCGGGTTTCTCGCGCCCCTCGGCGATCCGCGCTCGGTCGAGCGCTACGCCGAACGCGGGATCACCGCGCTCTCGATGGAGACGGTACCGCGCACCACCAAGGCGCAAGCGATGGACGCGCTGAGCTCGCAGGCGAACATCGGCGGGTACAAAGGGGCGCTGCTCGCGGCGAACCACCTGCCGAAGTTCTTCCCGATGCTCACCACCGCCGCGGGAACGATCCCGCCGGCCAAAGCGCTGATCATCGGCGCCGGCGTCGCCGGACTGCAAGCGATCGCGACCTGCCGCCGGCTCGGCGCGGTCGTGACCGCATACGACACGCGACCGGTCGTCGCCGAGCAGGTGAAGTCGCTCGGCGCGAAGTTTCTCGAGATCGACGTCGGCGAGAGCGGCGAGGGCACGGGCGGCTACGCGAAGGAGCTCTCGCCCGAAGCGCTCGCCAAGCAGCGCGCCGGCATGGTAAAGGCGATCGGCGGCAGTGATGTCGTGATCACCACCGCCGCGATCCCCGGCAAGCGCGCGCCGATTCTGGTCACCTCCGAGGCGGTCGCGGCGATGGCGCCGGGGAGCGTGATCGTCGACCTCGCCGCCGAGACGGGCGGGAACGTCGAAGGAACGTCGCCCGGCGAGATCGTCACCTCGGCGAACGGCGTCACGATCGTCGGGCTGCTGAACCTCGCCTCCGATCTCGCCTACGACGCGAGCCGGCTCTACGCGCGCAACGTGCAAGCGCTGTTGGATTACATCACCAAGGACGGCGCGCTCGCGCTCGATCCCGACGACGAGATCGTGGCCGGGACCACGCTCACGCGCGACGGCGAGATCGTGCACCAGCCGACGCGCGCCGCGCTCACCGGAGGAGCCGCGTGACCGCTCATCTGCTCACCGAGCTGACGATCTTCATCCTCGCGGTCTTCGTCGGGCTCGAGGTGATCTCGCGCGTCCCGACGATGCTGCACACGCCGCTGATGTCGGCGACGAACGCGATCCACGGCATCGTGCTCGTCGGCGCGATCCTCGTCGCCGGCGCTGCCGACGCGCCGTTCAACGCGATCGTCGGCTTCATCCTCGTCTTGCTGGCGTCGCTCAACGTCTTCGGCGGATACACCGTGACCGAGCGCATGCTGCAGATGTTCCGCCCGAAAGCCCAGGCGCCGAAACCGCCCGCGGACGGTGCCCAATGACGGGAGCGGATACCGCCGCCGCGAGCTGGGTCGACATCGCGTACCTGATCACGGCGATCTGCTTCATCTTCGGCCTGCGTTACCTGAGCTCGCCGAAGACGGCGCGCTTGGGCAACCGCGTGAGCGCCGTCGGGATGCTGATCGCGGTCGTCGCGACGCTGAGCCAGGGGATCGTCAACTGGTACGTGATCGGCGCGGCACTCGTCGTCGGCGCGGCGATCGGCATCGTCTCGGCCCAGCGCGTGAAGATGACCGCGATGCCGCAGATGGTGGCGATCTTCAACGGCGCCGGCGGCGGCGCCGCCGCACTGGTCGCGGCCGGCGAACTGCTCAAGGTGTACCAAGCGAACGGGACGCCGACCTACGACGTGTCGTTCACCTCGGTGCTCTCGGCGGTGATCGGCGCGATCTCGTTCGCCGGCTCGATCATCGCCTTCCTCAAGCTGCAAGAAGTCATGACCGGGCGGCCGATCACGTACCCGGGCCAGCAGATCGTCAACGCGCTGGTCGCGCTGGCGATTCTGGTCTGCTGGGGGCTGGTGGTCGCCAACGTCCCGAACGCGCTCGCATTTTTCTGGATCGCGCTGGTCGCCTCGTTCGTGCTCGGGATCCTGTTCGTGCTGCCGATCGGCGGCGCCGACATGCCGGTCGTCATCTCGCTGCTCAACTCGTTCACCGGCCTCGCTGCGGCGTCGACCGGCTTCGTGCTCGGCAACAACGTCCTGATCGTCGCGGGCGCGCTCGTCGGGGCTTCCGGAACGCTGCTCACGGTGCTGATGGGCAAAGCGATGAACCGCTCCGTCACCAACGTGCTGTTCGGTGCCTTTGGTGCGATCAAGACCTCGACCGCGGCCGGTGCCGCAAAAGCACAGAACGTTCGCTCGGTCAGCGCCGACGACGTCGCCGCGATGCTGGCCTATGCGAACCAGGTCATCGTCGTCCCCGGGTACGGGATGGCGGTCGCGCAGGCGCAGCACTCGATCCGCGAGCTCGCCGACCAGCTCGAGAAAAAGGGGGTCGAGGTCAAGTACGCGATCCATCCGGTCGCCGGACGCATGCCGGGCCACATGAACGTGCTGCTTGCCGAAGCGAACGTGCCGTACACCTCGCTCTACGACATGGACGACATCAACCCGGAGTTCGAGCGGACCGACGTCGCGCTGGTCGTCGGCGCGAACGACGTCACCAATCCCGCGGCGCGTTCCGACAAGAACAGCCCGATCTACGGGATGCCGATTCTCGACGTCGACAAGGCCGCCAACGTCGTCGTCCTCAAGCGCTCGATGAACTCAGGCTTCGCCGGGATCGACAACCCGCTCTTCGACGACCCCAAGACCGTCATGCTCTTCGGTGACGCAAAGAAGTCGATCGACGGCGTCATCGCCGGAGTCAAAGCGCTGTAGCGCGACGGGCTTGACCGCAGGGGTATCGACGCGGTAGTATTGACACAATCGCTTCGTTAGGAGCGAGCCATTTGCCTCACAGGGGAGCCGCCAGGTTCCCCTGTTCACATCCGGGTGGGTGAACATGAAGAAGACGGCAGTCCTCATCGACGCAGGCTTTCTGCGCGCGTTCCTGCCGAGTACCGTAGGATTCGGAACGCTGGCCGACATTACTGAAGCCTTCGCGCTTGCGTGCATCTCTGCAGACGAAGGCGAGGAAATGCACCGCGTGCTCTACTATGACTGCCCGCCATACGACGGTGACGGCCGCCGAAAACCTCATCCACTTGATGCGACGCGGCAGCCGACGTCACCCGGCTATCGAAATTTCTTCAACTCCGTGCTCTCGCTCCTCAAGAGCAAGCCATACTTTGCCGTTCGACTCGGAGAAATGTCGTTCGACGGGTGGTCCCTATCGGACAAGGCGACATCGGAGATTCTCGCTCAGGGGCGTCAGATCGCGGCCGATGACTTCGAGCCCGTCCTTCGCCAGAAGGGCGTTGATCTGCGCATCGGCCTCGACGTCGCGTTGATGGCGAAGGATAGGCTGATCGATCGAATCGTCGTTGTTTCCGGCGACGCCGACATTGTCCCGGCTATGAAAGTCGCGCGCCGGGAGGGCGTACAAGTCGTGCTCGCATCACTGAGTCACAACGTAAAGGCCTCCCTTCGAGAGCACGCCGATCTCTACCGCAACGTCGACCTTCAGGGCATTCTGTCCGCTCTGTACCCGAACGGCCTGCCGACACGGCCACCATCAAATAGGGTTACCCCCGCGTCGCTGCCGCCCGGTTCGCAGCCCCCGACGTCGCTCTGAGGGGCTGCTGCATAGGGAGTCTGCGGAAGGCGGTCTAAGCCGGGTCGGTGCTTTTCGCCGCGATTCTCTCAGCGTGGCTGCAGTACGGTGCCGACGGCGAGCCGCATGCGCGCGCGGTCGTCACCGATTCGGCGTGTCCGGCGATGGTTGTCGACGGGCGTACGGTCCGGATGCACGAGCGCGCCGGGCGAACCGAGCGCTTCGGCGACGTCGTCTGCGAGGCGGTCGTCCCGAGCGCCGCACGCCGCATCCTCGTCGGCGGCCGTCCACTGCCCGCGCCGGCGCGCGATCCGCGGACGGTCGTCGTTCTCGGTGATACCGGCTGTCGCATCAGCGGCCCGATTGCGCAGTCGTGCGACGACCCGGGCGCCTGGCCGTTTCCGCAACATGCGCGCGCGATCGCAGCGGTGCATCCGGATCTCGTCATCCACGTCGGCGACTACCTTTACCGCGAGAACGCGTGTCCGCCGTTCTCGCACTGCGCGGGAAGCCCGCACGGTGATGACGCGCCGGCCTGGTACGCCGATTTCCTGACCCCGGCGGAGCCGCTGTTCGCGCGGGCACCGCTGGTGCTGCTGCGCGGAAACCACGAACAGTGCGACCGCAACGGCGCGGGCTGGTTCCGGTATCTCGACCCGCGCGCGACGACGGCGTGTACCGATGCGACCGATCCGTACGAGGTCGACCTCGGCAACCTGCGGATCGTCGCGTTCGATTCGGCGGTCGCCGAGGACCGGAAGGTCGATCCCGCGCTCTCGCCCGTCTACCAGCGGCAGTTCGCCGCCGTGCGCGCGATGGTGAATCGGCGCAAAGGCGAGAGCTGGTTCGTCACCCATCGCCCGCCGTACACGAACAGCGACGAGCGGAACACGATGGGCGATGCGCTCGAACCATTCGACGCCGTCCTCGCCGGCCACATCCACTTCTTCGGCGCGATGAACGTCGAATCGCTGCCGCCGCTGCTGATCAACGGCGAGGGCGGGGCGAAGCTCGATCCGAACTACGCCGCATTCCTCGGCCTGGCGGCCGGCGATCTGCACGTCCAGGGCGACGTCTTCGGATCGTCGCACTTCGGGTTCGGGGTCTACACGCGAACGGGCGCGGGCTGGACGATCTCGCTGCGCGACACGGACGGAACCGAACGGGCCCGCTGCACCTTGGCGAACCGCGCCGTCCACTGCTGAATCCGGAGGCCGCCATGATCCTCGCCGCCGTCCTCTCCGCCTGGGTGCAGTACGCCGCCGACGGTAAGCCGCACGCGCGCGCGCTCGTCCCGCAGACGTGCCCGACGGTCACCTATGACGGCGGGTCGGTCGCGATGCGCCGCCGCACCGGTCCCAGCGGAGGTTTCGACGAGGTCGTCTGCGACGCGCCGCTGCCGCCGGACGCCGTCAACGTCGCGGTCGAGGGGACGCACTTGCCGTCGCCCGTGCGAACGCCGCGCACGATCGTCGTCTTCGGCGACACGGGCTGCCGCATGAAGGACCAGGAGCAGCAGAACTGCGGCGACATCGCCGACTGGCCGTATCCGAAGATCGCGCAGACGATCGCCGCCGTGCACGCCGACCTGCTCGTGCACGTCGGCGACTACTACTACCGCGAGAACAACTGTCTGGCGACCTGGACGTCCTGCAAGAACCGCTGGGGCGACACCAGCATGTCGTGGAACGCCGACTGGTTCGCGCCGAGCAAACCGCTCTTTGCGAGCGCACCGCTGATCCTGATCCGCGGCAACCACGAAGACTGCCAGCGCGGCGGCCCCGGCTGGTTCCGTTACCTCGACGGCGCCGACACCGTGACGCCGTGCCGCGCGAAAGCGCTCGACGGCTCGCCGCCGTGGCTGGCCGCGTTCGACGGGCTGCGCATCGTCGTCGCCGACTCCGCTGCCGATCCCAGCGACTCGGGCTTCGACGTCGCGCGCAGTGCGTTCTACGCCACCACGTTCCGGCGCGCGCAGGTGCTGACCGAAGGCGGGAGCGGCGACACCTGGTTCGTCACCCATCGCCCGCCGTTCGGGAACACGAACATGACGCGTGCGCTGCTGCAGCTGCGCTGGAACTTTGCGCCGTTCGACGCCGTGCTCGCCGGCCACGTCCACGACTTCGAAGGGATCAACCTCATCGGCTTTCCGCCGCTGGTCGTGAACGGCGAGAGCGGCGACGATCTCGACGACGCCGGCGACTCCGCCAAGTACATCGGACTTCAATCGTACGCGGGCAAGCCGGTGTACGCGTTCCGCGCGCCGGCGCGCTACGCCTCGAAACAGTACGGCTTCGCGGTCTACACCAAGACCGTCGCCGGCTGGGGGATCTCGCTGCGCGACGCCGATGGGATCGAGCGCCGCACCTGCGCGCTCTTGAAAGCCGGCGTCGCGTGCCTCTGATCATCTCGCACGTCGACATGCGCGTGCGCGACCGCGTGAAGGCGACCGAGTTCTACGACGCGATCCTGAACCTGCTCGGCGCGGTGAAGCGCGAAGGCGAGGAGTTCACCAGTTGGCGCATCCCGCCGCCCGACGCGCCGTCGGATGCGGAGACGAACGAGTGGTTCGGGATCACCGAAGACCCGGCGATGAAGCCCGGACCGGCGCGCGTCGCGTTCGACGCGCCCTCGCGAGGAACGGTCGACGCGATCGCGGTCTACCTCGCCGCGATCGGCGCCCAGAACATCGAACCCCCGCACGAAGCGTACGGCCCCGACTACTATGCCTGCTTCTTCGACGACCCCGACGGCAACCGGCTCGAGATCTGCCACCTCCGCTGAAGCGCCGCCGCCCCGATCGAGATTATCGCGCGAGGGTCCAGCGGTAGGCGTCCCAGGTCGGATCGAAGCCGTTCGGGGAGAAGCCGTGCAGCGCCGTGCGGTACGCGTACGAGTACGACGGATTGAACAGGTAGATCACCGGAACCTGATCGGCGACGCGGCGTTCGATCTGCGCGTAGAGCCGCTTGCGCTCGGCGCGGCTCGGCGCGACGACGGCGCGGCGTTCGAGCGCGTCGACCTGCGGATCGCACCAGCGCCCGTAGTTCGCGTTGCCGGTGCAGCTCAGCAGAAACGCGTCGTCGGGATCGGCGCCCATCGGCCACGGCACGTACGCAAGGTCGAAGCGGCCGTTCGCCAGCGTTCCGCCCTGCGACTTCGGGAGGAACAGTTGCGCGTTCGAGAGCGACTTGATCGCGATGCGCACGCCGCGCGCGGCGAGCTCGCTCTGCACGAACGTCGCGACGCGCACGCCGGTCGAGGACTCCGGAAACTGCACGTAGGTCAGCGCGAGCGGCTTGCCGGCGTTCGCGCGCATGCCGTCGGCGCCGCGGTGCCAGCCCGCCGCGTCGAACAGCCGGTCCGCGGCCGCCGGATCGTACGCCGGTTCGCGAACGGCGGGATCGCGCGCCCACGAGCCGAGCGCCTGCGCCGTGTCGACGACCGGATAGCGCCCGAACGTGATCTTCCGCGAAATGGCGGCGCGGTCGATCGAGGCCGCGATGGCGCGCCGCACGCGCGCGTCGTCGAGCGGCGGATGCGTCGTGTTGAGCGCGATCCCCGCGACCAGCGCGAGCGGGACGGTGCGGAAGCCGAGATCGGGCGGCGTCCCGAGCGACGCGCGCTGCGCGGGCGAGAGCAGGTTCCAAGTGACGCCGCCGCTGCGCAGCAGCGTGAAGTTCGTCCCCGGGTCGGGGACGATCCGCACGTCGATCCGCGCGACCGCCGGCACGCCGCGCCAGTACGACGGGTTCGCCTCGTAGACGAGATGGTCGCCGCGCGACCAGGAGACGAACCGGTACGGACCGTTCCCGACCGGATGCGACGCGAACACGCTCTGCTCGAGGTTCGCTTCCTGCTCGAGCAAGTGCGCGGGCAGCACGTACTGCGGTGCCGTGCCGTAGCTGAACAGCGTCGCCACGGCCGGCGCCCACGGCTCTTTGAGCGTGACGCGCACGGTCTGCACGTCGAGCGCCTCGGCCTTGGCGACGCGGTCGTAGCCCGCGCGCGAGCGCACCGCATTGCGGTCGTCGGCGATTGCGCGCAGCGTCCAGACGACGTCGCGCGCGCTGACCGGGACGCCGTCTTGCCAGCGCACGCCGGCGCGCAGATGATAGGTGATGACGCGGCCGTCGCGCGACACGCCGCCGTTCTCCGCGGTCGGGATGCGATCGAGCAGCACCGGAACCTGCATGCCGCGTTCGTCGATGTCGATGAACGGCTCGAAGGCGAGCCGCGCGACCTGCTGTTCGACACTGTTCGCGTCGGCGTGCGCGAAGAGCGGGTCGAGCGACTGCGGATCGGCGGCGATCGCGAACGCGACGGTCGCGGGCGGGCCGCCCGTCCCCGGACCCGATGCACCGGGCTCGGTGCGAGCGCAGGACGCGAGCGCGCCGCCCAGCACCAGGGCGGCGGCGAAGCAACCGAGCAACCCGGCGATGCGCATCGCGCGAGGCGTTCCGCCAGCGGGCGGCCCCGGCCTCGCGCCGCGCGCGCATGGCTCGGTCCATTCGAGGAAGGCGCACCCTCGCCGAAGAAATCTCCGGTCGATGATCGTAAAGCCCGAACCGATGGAGGCTCGAAACGGCAAGCCCGGCGCCGGCCACCCGGAACTCGACCGGGTCGACCTCCGCTTGCTCGCCGCCCTCCAGCGCAACGCCCGCTCGACCTACGCCGAGCTGGGCGCGCAGGTGAACCTGAAGCCGCCGGCCGTCCACGACCGCGTGAAGCGGCTCGAAGCGCGCGGCTTCGTCCGGCGGTACTCCGCGCAGCTCGACGCGCGCCGCGTCGGCTACGAGCTGACCGCGTTCGTCAGCGCGTACTGCGCCTCCGACCTCGACTACGACGCGTTCACGCAGGCGGTGCAGGCGTTCCCCGAGATCATCGAGATCCACAGCGTCGCCGGCGACGAAACGTACATGCTCAAAGTCGTGACGCGCTCGACCACGCACCTCGACGAGTTCCTCACCAAGCTCAAGCGCGTCCCCGGCGTCGCGCGCACGCGCACCACGATCGTCCTCTCGACGCCGTTCGAACGCGGCGGTCTGCCGGTCGAGGCGTTGGCGTGACGCACGCCCTCGACGACGCGAAGCTCGTCGTCCCGCTCGGCAGCGGCTGCCGGCTCGGCTCGCACCGCGTCGTCGAACCGAGAGGCGTGCTCCCGCAAACGGCGTGGAAGCTCGACAACACGCCGCGCGCATACGCCAACGAGATCCTGTGCGACGTCGAGACGCTCAACCTCGACTCCGCCTCGTTCCGCCAAATCAGCGACGCGTGCGCCGGAGACTGCGCCGCGATCGGCGCGACGATCCTCGCGACGGTGAACGAGCGCGGGAAGCAGCACAACCCCGTGACCGGCAGCGGCGGGATGTTCGTCGGGCGCGTCCGCGAGATCGGGCCGGCGCTCGCCGCGCGCGAGGACATCGCGGCCGGTGACCGCATCGCCTCGCTGGTCTCGCTGACGCTCACGCCGCTGCACGTGGACGCGATCGAGCGCGTCGACGCGCTGACGGGTCAGGTCGGCGTGCGCGGGACGGCGATTCTGTTCGAGACCGGGATCTACGCCCGGCTGCCGGACGACCTGCCGACCGGCGTCGCGCTGGCCGTGCTCGACGTCGCCGGCGCGCCGGCGCAAGTGCGGCGGCTCGCCGACCGCGGCCGCACCGTCTGCGTGATCGGCGCCGACGGAAAATCCGGAATCCTCGCCTGCGCGCAGGCGCGCGAACGCGTCGGTCCGAGCGGCGTCGTCGTCGGGATCGTGCCGAGCGCGGAGACGGCAGGAGCGAAGCTGCTGCAGGACCACGGGTACGTCGATCACCTGGTCGTCGCCGACGCGCGCGATGCGCTGGCGATCATCGCCGCGCTGCCTGCGGCGCTGCCGGAGCTGGCCGACCTGGTCGTCAACTGCGTCAACGTCGCCGGGACCGAGCTCGCGTCGATCTTGTGCTGCAAGGACGGCGGCACCGTCTACTTCTTCTCGATGGCGACCTCGTTCACGGCCGCCGCGCTCGGCGCGGAGGGCGTCGGCAAAGACGTGACGATGATGGTCGGAAACGGGTACGCGAAGGGACACGCGCAGACTGCGCTGCAGACCCTGCGCGATCATCCGGCGATCGCGGACTACTTCGTCGCGCGCTACGGCGCGTGCGACGCTCGGGAGACCTCACCGTAGTGCACCACCACGTCAAACCGCCGGTCGACCCGGCGCTGCTCGAGCACCGCAACCTGCGCGGCGGCGAGTTCTGGCGCGCCGTCCCGGCGTACGCGGAGATCGACGAGAAGACGTTCCTCGACCACGTCTGGCAGGGCCGCCACTCGGTCAAGACGCCGGAAGAGCTGTTCGAGACGATCGGCGAGACGGTCGATCCGACGTTCATCGAGGACGCGAAGGAAGGGTTCCGGCGCGCGCCGATGGCGGTGCGCGTCTCGCCGTACGCGATCGCGACGATCGATTGGACGCAGCCGTACGAGGATCCGATCCGCCGCCAGTTCATCCCGGTCGCCTCGAAGCTGCTCCCCGATCACCCGCGCTTGACGCTGGACTCGCTGCACGAGCAAGACGACGCGCCGGTGCAGGGGCTCACCCACCGCTACGTCGACAAGGCGCTGTTCCTGCCGCTGCAGACGTGCCCGGTCTACTGCCGCTTCTGCACGCGCTCGTACGCGATCGGTCCGGACACCGAGAGCGTCGATAAAGCCGCGCTGGCGAAGACCCCCGATCTCTGGAAACAAGCGTTCGCGTACATCGCCTCGCGCCCGGAGATCGAGGACATCGTGATCTCCGGCGGCGACGTGTACCAGCTCGCGCCGAAGAACATCACGCTGATCGGCGAGTCGCTGCTGGCGATCCCGCACGTACGGCGGATGCGCTTCGCGACCAAAGGCCCGGCGGTGATGCCGATGAAGATCCTGACCGATCACGCCTGGGTCGACGCGCTGACCGGCGTCGTCGAGAAGGGCCGCAAGATGGGCAAGGACGTCGTGCTGCACACCCACTTCAACACGCCCAGCGAGATCACCGAGATCACCCGCGAAGCGATGGACGTGATGTTCCAGCGCGGCGTCGTGGTGCGCAATCAGAGCGTGCTGATCCGCGGCGTCAACGACGACCCGTACCGCATGACGATGCTCACGAAACGGCTGTCGTGGATCAACGTCCACCCGTACTACGTCTACATGCACGATCTCGTGAAGGGCGTCGAGGAGATGCGGACCTCGATCCAAACCTCGGTCGACCTCGAGAAGCACGTGCGCGGCACGACGGCCGGCTTCAACACGCCGCTCTTCATCTGCGACGCGCCCGGCGGCGGCGGCAAGCGCGACGTCCACTCGTTCGACTACTACGACCGCGAGAACGGGATCGCCGTCTACAGCGCGCCGAGCGTGAAGCCCGGCCAGTCGTTCCTCTACTTCGACCCGATCGACACGCTCGCGCCCGAAGCGCAAGCCCGCTGGGCCGTCCCCGCACTCCAGGAAGAGATGATCCGCCAAGCCGTCACCCGGGCAGGCGGAAAGGTCGCCGCCCTGGCGTAAGGCTGCGGTGATGCTGATCAACACGGTGACCTACACGTTCCCGAAGGACTGGGTTGACGAGGTCGAGGGCACGCTGCGCGAGCTGCGCGCGGCGTCGCTGCTCGAGGAGGGGTGTCTGCAGTTCGACGTGTGCCGTGGGAGCGGAGACGACGCCGGGACCTTCGTGCTGTACGAGAAGTGGCGCGATCAGGCGGCGCTCGACGCGCACTACGAGACCGAGATCTTCGTGCGTCTGGGCGTGAACGGGATCAGGCCGCTCGCGACCAGCCGGACCGCGGTCAAGGGCACGCCGGTCGAGTAGCGCCGTGCGTGTCTGCGTCTACTGCGGGTCCTCGCCGGGCGAGGATCCGAGCTTCGCCGCGAACGCGCGCGCATTCGGCGCCGCGCTGGCGCGCGCCGGGATCGGCGTCGTGTACGGCGGCGGGCGCGTCGGGCTGATGGGCGCCCTCGCCGATGCGGCACTCGAAGCGGGCGGCGAGGTGATCGGGGTGATCCCGCGGTTTCTCGAGGAGCGCGAGGTCGCGCACCGCGGCGTCGACCTGCGCGTCGTCGAGTCGATGCACGAACGCAAGCATCTGATGTCCGAGCTCTCGGATGCGTTCGTCGCGCTACCCGGCGGATTCGGCACCTTCGAGGAGTTCTTCGAGATCGTCACCTGGGTGCAGTTGCGGCTGATCGAGGCGCCGTGCATCGTCGCGAACCTCGGCGGGTACTACGATCCGCTGATCGCGCTGATCGACGGCGCGCACGCGCAGGGATTCATCAGCACGACGAATCGCAGGATCGTCGAGTCCTACGCGAACCTGGACGAGATCATCAGCCGGCTTTCAACCGGTCGAACAGCGTGAAGACGCGCTGCTCGGAGAGCGCGGCGACCGCCGGATCGTAACCCGGCACGCCGGGGACCGCGAAGTTGTGCGTCGCGCCCGGGTAGACGACGACATCGGCATCAGTGATACCGTTGTCGCGCTGCGCGTGCCGTACCGCGGCTTCGATCGCTTCGACTTCGCTCATCGGCGCAATGGGGTCATCCTCCCCGAAGTGCAGCGAGATCGGGACGCGCGGCGCGGGTGCGAGGCTGAGCCCGATCTGGGCAGCGTGGAACGCCGCGACGGCGTCGACCGGCAGGCGCGCCGCAGCGATGTACGCGTAGCGGCCACCGAAGCAGAATCCGAGCACGGCGATCTTCCCGTTGCAGGCCGGCATCGCGCGCAGGGCAGCGGCGGCCGCACCGAGGTCCGCGACGACGCTCTCGACGTCGACGCGCTTTGCGCGCGCCAACGCGGCGGCGCGCCCGGCGTCGGTGCGCTCCATCACCTGCGGCTCGTCGTCGCGCCAAAACTGATTCGGCGCCAGCACCACGTAGCCGCGCGCCGCATACCCGTCGGCGAGCGTCCGGATCAGCGGTTCGACCCCGTAGATCGGCGGCAACAGCAGCAGGCCGGGCGCGGGACCCGCGCCCGACGGGAGCGCGAGATATGCCTCGAACGTGCCGCCGCCGGCGGCCTCAACCTGAATATCGCTCATCGCTCTTCGAACGTGCGTCGTCGAGGAGGGAGCGCCCTTCGGGCGAAGCGGCGAAAGACAAGAGGGAGGATCGCTCCATGCTGCGCGTCGTCTTCGCATCGCTCACCCTTGCGCTCGTGCTCTGCGCGGCGCCGCGCGCGAGTGCGGCCGCGGAACCGTTCGCCGGCACGTGGCGCGCCGCCGCGACGACGTCGGGGATGCAGTGCCGCTTCGACCTCGTCATGACGACGACCGGCAACTACATCGAGACCGCACGCTGCGGTCCCTACGCAACGGGCCAGCGCGGCACCTACCGCGTCTTCGCGAACGGCACGCTGAGCCGTTCCGTGACGAACTGGTCGCCGACGCAGGCCCTCGTCGTCGATGCCAACGGCAGCCACCTCGAGCCGACCACGCGGCCGCCCGGCGGCAGCTATCGCTTCACGTTCACCAACGCCAACACGATGGTGTGGCGCGATCTCATCATGGGCGGCGTCCTGACCTGGCATCGCGTCTGAGCTCTGCGCGCGCGGCCTGACCGCTCTTCATCGCCTTCTCATAGCTCGCTTGTACGATCGCGTCATGATCGCTGACGACGTACGTCTTGGCAAGGTCTTCCATTTCTCATTGTCGCTCGCGCTCACGCTGGCACTCGCCGCGTGCAGCGCCCCGAGCGGCGGAACCTCGGTTCCGGCCGATCCGTCGCGCGCGACGCAAGGGCGACCGGGCCCGGGACCGGTTCACGGGCCGGCACCGACGCCGGCGCCGGGAGCCGCCTGCGTTCAGCTCACGCCGCAGACGAATCCCAACAACGTCACGCTCGGAGCCGACGGCATTCCGACGCAGGCGCAGATCACGGTCAACGTCCAGGCATTCGGCTGCGGCGAGCCCGAGTCGACGGTCGACATTCAATACACGCTGGTGAATCTGGGCGGCAGTTGCGGAACGTCATCCGCCCCGGTCACGGCCACGACCCTCAGCATCCGCGCCAAGTCGACGGTCGGGATCAGCTACAAGATCCCCGTCCCGGCCTGCCCGGGCTTGACCGGATACTTCATCTACACCAGCGCGGTGAGCTTCGCGTGCACGTCGGATGTGCCGCAGTGCCCGCGGGTACTCTCGACGATCTCCCAGAGCTTCGAAACGATCCCGTTCGGCGGTTAGTCGGTCATCCGGCCCGAGACGGCGACGGTGCGGGCCGGGACGACCTCCTCGTGGCGCACCGTCGGGACGGCCGCCGGGTAGACGGCGCGCGCGTCGATTCCGGGGAGCGTGGTGCGCGCGCGCGTGACGTCGTCGTAGAACGTGCGCAGGCTCGTCGCGACCGAACCCATCGTGCCGGTGCCGATCGTGCGATGGTCGAGGCTCTTCACCCACGCGACCCCGACACCGGTTCCGCAGAGCAGGATCTCGTCGGCGCCGTACAGTTCCGTGCGGTCGATCGAGCGCGCGTCGACGCGCATGCCCAGCTCGTCGCGCAGGTAGCGGGTGACGAGCGCGCGCGTCACGCCTTCGAGCAGGTTCTGCGAGAGATCGGGCGTCGTCGCGACGCCGTCACGCAACACGAACAGGTTCGCCGCCGAGGCTTCGCTGACGTGGCCGTCGTCGGAGAGCACGATCGCATCGTCGAAGCCGTTGAGCCGCGCCTCGCTCTTGGCGAACGCGACGTTCACGTAGCTGCCGGTGATCTTCGCGCGGGCCGGCGTCGCGTTGTCGTCGACACGGCGCCACGAGCTCACGCACAGCTTGAGGCCGTCGTCGGTGTCCAGATACTTGCTGTTCGGGAACGCAACGATCGCCAGGTCGTGGCCGACGTCGTCGAGCCGCACGCCGAAGAACTCTTCGCTCTTGTAGAGCAGCGGCCGGATGTAGGCGTCGCCGCGGAAGCCGTTCCGGCGGCACAGCTCCAAGGTGATCTCGGTCAGCTCGTCGTCGGTGTGCGGGAGATCCATGAGCAGCAGGTTGCCCGAGCGCCGCAGCCGCCGGTAGTGGGCGACCGGCTCGAAGACGTAGAGCTGCTCCGCCTCGTCGCTCCAGAACGCTCGGATCCCCTCGAAGCACCCGGTGCCGTATTGCAGCGCGTGGGTCAGCAGGCCCAGCGTGGCCTCGCGGTACGGCATGAAGCCGCCACGGTGATAGACGATGAGCTCTCCGAGGTCCACGCGGTCTTCCTCCCGTCCCATCATCGCGCGGCGGAAGGCCGCGCCGGATGGCCGTTTGGCGCGCGAAGCGGCCGGGCGATGGTACCTTTGTTACAGAGGCCCGGAATCGTTCGCGTGCTGAGCGTACTGCCGCGCGTCGAAATACCAGTCCGGCAGGGTCCTCGGAAACGCGATGTCGGTGAAGGTGAAGTCGACCGTCTGGCCGTCGCCGGTATAGTTGCCGCCGACGACGCCGTGCAGGTTGGTCACCACCGGATAGCCCTGAACGACGCCCATCGTGATCGTGAACGTCACCGGATAGACTTCTTTGCTCCCGGTGATGAAGAGCTTGTCGGTCGCGATCAGCTTGTGCAGCTCGAGCGTCTTCTTGTCGCAGAAGATCTCGCGCAGCCGGTTGCGCTCGACGTCGCGGATCGGAAAGATGTGCAGGTGCAGCTGATCGCCCTCGACCTCGAGCGAGTCGACCCGGTAGTCCGACTCGATGATCGTGCGCACGCCGCCGATCACCGGCAGCGGGGTGTAGTTCGGCTCGGGCGTCGGCACCTCGGAGACCGGATGCGGCCGCGCGGGCGCCGGTTCGAAGATATCGGCGGTCGGCGGCCCGGGATCGCGGGCTTCGTTGAACGCCGGCCGGTCGAAGCTGAGCGGACCGCGCGCGTCGTCCCGAAAGACCTGGCGGGTCAGCGCAGCCTTGTCGAGATTCCGAACCCAGACGTGGAACGTGTAGCTGTTCACGAAGTCGGGGTAGCCGTTGGTCGCCTTCTGCGCGCGGGTGATCGTGTAGCTCTCGAGCGGCGGCGGCGGACGATGGGTGCGAAACTGCGCCCGGATCAACCCGAGCATCCGCTGCGGGGTCGGGGTCGGCTCGCCCGCGGCGGCCGGCACCGGGGTCGGCACGGCGCGCACCGGCGTGGCCAAGGCGAGGACCAGCCCGACCAACCCGGCCAGCACGAAGCTCCGGACGAGAAACGACGGCTCGAATGGTTCGGGGCGCATGATGGGTCAACGTTCTCCTCGGCGCCTGAGTTCGCGCCTCAGACCGGGCCGTCGCCCCCGTGCCGCCCGTACGACCGAGGATCGAAGTACCAGTCCGGCAGCGTGGCAGGGAACGCGATTGCGCTGAAGGCGAAGTCGACCTCCTTACCGTCGCCGTTATATCCCCCGCCGACCGAGCCGTGGATGTTCCCGATCACCGGAAAGCCGTCGGCGGTCCCCATCGTGATCGTGAGGGTGACGGGATACGTCGTGCTTCGGTCAACGAACAGCTTGTCGGCGACGATCAGTTTGCGCACCTCGTAGGTGCGCCGGTCGGCGAACACCTCACGCAACCGGTTGCGGCCGGCGTCCCGAACCGGCCTGACGCGCAGGTGGACGATCTCACCCAGGGTCTCGATCGCCTCGACACGGTACTCGGACAGGCTCGCGCTCTCCAGCAGATCGGCGGTCGCAGGACCGGGATCCCGCGCCTCGTTGAACGCGACCCGATCGAATATCAACGGACCGCGCGTTCCATCCGGCAACACGTCGCGCGAAAGCGCAGCACGATCGGAGTTCCGCACCCACATCCGCCTCGTATAGCTGTTCAGGAAGTCCGGCAAACCGTTTTCGGCGTTCTGCGAACGCACGAGCGTGTACGTTTCGAACGGCGGTACCCGTCGCGCGTGAAAGCGGGCGGCGATCGAGCCAAGCACGCTCTCGGGAGCCGGCGCCGCTGCCGGTGACGACGACGGCGCCGGTGCCGGCTGCGCCTCAACCGGCGCGGGCCACGACAGTGCAACGATCGCGCAGAGGAGCACCCGAGCAACCATGCGTGCGGAATACGCCGGTTCCTCGCCGCTCGCCTTGGTAGGCGGCCCCGGAGTCTTCCCGCGCGACCGTGACGAATGGAGCGTGTCGCCATGGAGTTCGTTCGGTTCACCGCTTTGGAGCGGCATTACGGCGCGAAGGAGGTGTTCGCGGGGATCTCCGGCGTCGTCCGGGACGGTCAGCGGATCGGCTTGGTCGGGCCGAACGGCGCCGGCAAGTCGTCGCTGGTGCGCCTGCTCGCCGGCCTCGACGAGGCCGACGGCGGGACGATCGTGCGCGCTCGGGACCAGCGGCTCGGGTATCTGGCCCAGGACGCCGCCGAGAGCGGTCCGCAGACGCTGCGCGCGGCGTTCGACGAAGCGATGGCGCGCGGAAACGCCGCGGAGTGGGAGATGCGCGCGACGCTGAACCGCTTCGACTTCGCCGAGAGTGACCTCGACCGGCCGCTGCGCGAGTTCTCGGGAGGCCAGCGCACCCGCGCGCTGCTCGCGCGGACGCTGCTCGAACAGCCCGACTGGCTCGTGCTCGACGAGCCGACCAACCACCTCGATCTCGACACCGTGCGCTGGCTCGAGACGTTCGTCGGCCGCGATCCGCGCGCGTTCGTGATCGTCTCGCACGACCGCTACTTCCTCGAGACGGTGGCGACCGAGATCTGGGAGCTCGAGCACGGCGAGCTCTCGGTGTACGACGTCGATCCCGGCCGCGCGTACAGCATGTACGTCACGCAGCGCACGCAGCGCCGCGAACAGCTGCAGCGCGACTACGAAGCGGCGAGCACCGAACGCAAACGGCAGCGCGCGGTGATCGACGAGCTGCGCACGCACGGTTCGCACAACTACAGCGCGGTCTGGAGCCGCGAGAAGGCGTTCGCGCGGCTCGACGCCGCCCAAGCGCCGCGCGCCGAACGGCGCAAGATCGCCGTCGCGCTGAGCGCGGCGCGGCGCGCGACCAGCGGCCCGGCGGTCGAGATCAAAGGGATCGCGAAGGCGTACGACCGCCCGCTGTTCGCGAACGTGACGGCGACCTTCACGCGCGGCGAGCGGATCGCGATCGTCGGCCCCAACGGTTCGGGGAAGTCGACCTTCCTGCGCATCCTCTCCGGCGAACTCGCACCGGACCGCGGCAGCGTGCGGTACGGCACCGGTCTGCGCACGGCCAGCTACGCGCAGAGCTCGGTCGACGATCTGCCCGCCGGCGCGACGGCGGCCGAAGCCGTGATGCGCATGGGCGTCACCGATGAAGAGGCGCGCGGGCTGCTCGGCCGGCTCAACCTCGGCGGTGATTCCGGCGACAAGCGGGTCGAAGCGTTCTCGGGCGGCGAGCGGCGGCGGATCATGCTCGCGCGGCTGATGGCGCAGCGCGCGGACTGCCTGTTTCTCGACGAGCCGACGAACGATCTCGACATCGCGAGCCGCGAGGCCCTCGAGGACGTGCTCGCCGAGTACGACGGCGCGCTGTTCGTCGTCTCGCACGACCGCTATCTGCTCAAGCGCCTCGGCGAGCGCGTCGTCGCGATACGCGACGGCACCGCGCACATCGTCCCCGGCGACTACGAAACGTACGAGCGGCATCAGCACGCGCTCACCGCACCCGCCGCCGCGAAGACTCCCGCGGCAAACGGCGCGACGCGCGCAACACCCGTTGCCGCAGCCGCGAACGCGGCGGTGAAACCGGATCGCCAGGCGACGCACGACGCGAAGGTCGCCGGACAGCGCCGCAAGCGCGCCGTGAGCGACGCCGAAAGCCGCGTCGCGCGGCTCGACGCCGAGCGCAAGCGACTCGAAGAAGAGTTCGGGGTCTCCGAGCTCTACGATGATCCGCAGCGCGTCGTCGAGCTGCAGCACGCGCTCGAGCGCTCGCGCGCCGAGATCGAGACCGCGATGACCGCGTGGGAAGCCGCGGTCGCAGCGCTCGAAGCCGGCTGAGCGCTATCCCGGATGCGGGGCACCGGCCGGCGCGCCGGGTCCCGGTTCGCCGGGCTGCGCCGGCGGGGAGACGATGTAGAAGCCGAACCGATCGGCGAATCCGAGCGCTCCGAAGCGCCGCTCGTCGCCGATCCCTTCGGCCTGCAGCCGCGCTCGCATCACGCCCGCGACGTGGAAGCACTGCAGCAGCACCGGGACCGCGAACGAATCGCGCGGCGCGACCTCGAGCCAGCCGCGTTGCGCGTCACCGCGCGCCGCGATCTCGGCGACCTCGGCGGCGGGCAGCGCAGCGCCGGCGCGCTGCGCGTCGCGCGCCGCGCGAACGGCGGCGACGATCGCTTCGGCGAGCGGGCGCGACGATGACGGGCACTCCGCGCGCTGCGCGAACGGTGCGGCCGGCGCCGTCGCGGTTTCGGGCTCGGTCTGCGCGCTCACGATCGTCTTGCCGCCGCCCGTCTGTTGCGGGATGGCCAGATAGATGCCGACCGGCGGAGCGTACGCGAGAAAGAACTTGCTCCGGTCGGATCCGGGCGCCGGGAGGAAGAGGTGGTGCTTCTCGCGATCGTCGGGCTGCGCGATGCTCAGGCGCGCGCAGTTGATGAACGCGGCCGACGTGCGCAGCGGCACGGTGATCGTCACGACGTAGCGCGCACCATCGTCGTACGGCGTGTACGCGAGCCCGATGCCGCCGACCGTGGGGTTCCCGCCCGGCAGGACGGCGGGGTACTTGCCGCCGGCCTTCGCGCGCTCGGCGGCCGCCGCGATGCTCCCGATCGCGTCCATCGCGGGCTGCGCGAGCTTCGCGGCGACCGGCGTGCACGCGTCGTTGTCGGGATCGATCTGCAGCGCGTCGGGGTGCGGGCCTTCCTGCAGCGGCGTGACGCGGATCCGGAGCTCGACGGCGCCGCCGTCGCCCTCCGGTTGCGCCGAGGCGTCGGCGGTCCCGGCGCCGTTCCCCGTCGCGCCGAGCCGGCCGACGCGCACGGTGTACGTCAGCGCGACCGCGCGCGGGGCGAGCGCCGTACCGGGAAGGACGAGCGGCACCGCGCCGGCACGCTGAAACCCGACAACCTCCGCGGCGCCGAGCAGCGGACCGGCATGGGCGTTGCCGAGGTTGGTCCCGACGATCGCGATCGAACCCTCGCGCAGCGGCGCCGCAAATCCGGCGTTGAACACCGTGTACGCCGGGAGCCGGTTCGGGTTGTTCGCCGCGGTGTAGCTCAGGTTCGCCAGCAGGTCGACGGACTTGCCGAGCCTCGCGGTCGCGACGACGCCCGCGCGGTGCAGCGGCGTGTCGGGGACCTGCACGCCGGGCGGCGTCAGCCCGGCGGTCGCCGCGCTCGCGCTCGTCACGAAGCGGGATTGCACCGACGCGAACCCGGCGATCAGCACCTTGCCGAGCTCGAGCGTCCCCGCCAGCGCCGCGCCGCGGCTGATCTCGTCGGCCGGTTGGAACGAGGTGAACGCGACCGACGCGACCGGCTGCGAACCGCAGACGAACGGCGACGAAGCGAGCGCGCCGACAGCGCCCAGATAGCCGGCCGGCAGACCGATCGTGCTCGCGTCGAGGGCCGTCAGCACCGGCGCGCCGGTGAAGTGCGCGCTCCACGCGGTCAGCGCGACCCGCCCGCGGCGTCCGGACCGCTCGATCGAACCCCGCAGCGCGGAGGACCGCTGGTGCGGCGCGTTCGCCGAGGGCAGGTTGCCGTACGCGAGCCCGTGCGCGCAGTCGAACGTGAGCGAGCGCGGATCGGGGAACGCGGTGCCGGAGATGACGAGCCCGGCACCCGAGTCGCCGGACGAGGCCGCGAGATCGTAGGCGACCGCGCGGTTCGGCTGCCAGCGCACGCCGAGCGAGGTCGCGAGCGCGCTCGAGCCGTCGCCGCCGTTCACGCCGGCGCGACCGGTGACCGTGACCCGCTGGTTCGGATGCCAGCGGTCGACGATCGACGCGCCGTGAAACGTCGCCGTCTGCGTGAGCGGAAAGGTGCCGAGCGTCGTCGTCGTACTGCCGTCGAACGTCACGCCGTAGCTCGTCGCGGAGAACGAGACGTCGTGCCGCTCGCCGCCCGGGAGCTGCAACCCGAGGCTGAAGCCGCGTGCGAGCGACCGGAAGTCGGTGCGCTGCGGCGTCGCCGTCCCCGCCAGCAGCCGGGCGGGTTCGTCGGTCGCATTGCGCGAGCCGTTCACGAAACCGGCGACGCTGAGCGTCGTCGCGCCGATCGTCGCGTTCTCGTTCAGCGTCATCAGCGTGCCGCGCGAATGCCCGAACGCGTCGGGGCCGTAGCCGCACGGGAAGAGGGCGGTCTGCTGCGCGCAGACGATTGCGTTCTGCGAATCGGTCGCCGTCGCGGTGAAGGTGAGCGTCTGCGCGATCGACGGCGCCCAGCGCAGCTTGGCGAGGTCGCCGGAGACGGTGCGGTCGCCGTCGTGGCGATACGTCAGGCCGGTCTCGTCGGTGAAGGTGAGGCCGGTGAACGGGCTCGTGCGCCCGCGCACCGCGTGCTCGACGACGTAGCCGAGATTGCGCACCGAGCCGCGCGCTAGCACCAGCGCGGACGACGAGTCGTCGCTGCCGTACTGCAGCGTCGCCTGCTGCTGCGGAAAGCGCGTCGGCTGGAGGGTGCGAAAGCCGACGCTGCCGCCGAGCGCGCCGTTCGACGCGCCCGAGCTCACCGACGCGCCGCCGAACAGGTCGGCGTTGATGCCGCGGTCGCCGAGCGAGCCGCCGGCGCCGGGGATCGGAACGCCGTCGATCGTCGTCCCGGTCTGCGAGGGGTCGTTGCCGTCGATCATCGCACCCTCGCCGGCCGAGGTCACGCCGGGGAGGTCGCCGAGCGCGTCGCGCAGCGAGCCGTCGAGGAACCGCAGCGCGTCGTCCTGTCCGACCTCGCGCGAAGCGCGGGCCGGCGAGCTCGTGACGGAGACGCTTCCGATCTGCCGCAGCGCGCCGGACTTCGCCAGCCGCACGCGGACGTTCGACGTGCGGTTCGTGCCGACGTCGAAGAGCGCCGAGCGCGCCGTGAGGAAGCCGCGCTTGGTCACCGCGGCGCGGTACGACCCGGTCGCGACCGATTCGAAGCGCGCACGTCCCTCGGCGTCGGTGTAACCGATCGCGGCGGCTTCACCCTGTAATACCACGCGCGCAAGCCCGATCGGCGCACCGCTCGCGGCGTCGACGACTTCGACCACGACGTCGCTCGCGTCGGTCGCGGCGCGCGCGGGAGCGGCGACGGACGCAAGGGCGACGGCCACGGCGAGCAGCACCGGCGCGAGTCGCGGCCCATGGCGAACAGACCGCCGCTTCCGCGGCAGGAGAGAATCGAACATCGGGAACCTCTAGCGGGTGGGCGGTGGAGGCGTGGAGGTGATCTCGGGAACGACGCGCGCGTTCGTGCCGTGACGTTTCAGGTCGTCGATCAGCGTAGCGAGATCGTCGGATGTGAGCGGACCGGCGCGGCGCAGCTCTTCGTGGATCGTGCGCGCATCGGCACGCAGCACGACCGTCGCCGAGCGCTTCGAGTCAACCGGCGTCGTCTCACCGTCTCTGCGCAAGTAGAGGACGGCGGTCGTCCGGAACTCCGCGACGTGCGGAACCGCATCGCGTGGGTCCGAAAGCCCGATGCTCGGCGCGAGCGGCGCCGCAGCCGCGCACACCCCGAGCGACGCGGCGAGTGCGAGCGCAGCCGGCGCGGTTGCGAAACGCCGCGTAGCGAGTCGCCTTCCGGCGAGCAGTTGTTCGACGCGCAGCGAGAGCTGTTTGCGCGTGCCGAAGATCGCCGGTGCGGCGATTCCTCGGTGCGGCCACGCCGTCGACTCGGCCATGCGCGTGAGGCCGAACGCATACGAGCGCACGTCGGAGGTCGCCGCGATGACCCGGTCGTCGCACGCGATCTCGCGCTCGAGATCGAGCTGCCGCGCGATGACGTGCACGGCCGGGTTGAAGAACAGCACGATCTGGACGACGCGCTGCACGACGGCCGTCCAGTCGTCGCGGCGGTCGAGATGCGCCAGCTCGTGCAGCACGAAGCGGTCGACGTCGCCGGGCTCGAAGTCGTCGAGCACCGCCTGTGGGACGACGACCATCCCGTCGAACAGCCCCACCGCGACCGGTACGTCGACGCGGTCGGAGACGCAGAGCCGCACGGCGCGCGCACGCGACGCGGCGGCGTGCGCGCTCCACAGCGGCAGCGCCGCGCGGAATTCCGGCCCGAGCGGCAGCGCGTCACGTTTCAGCCGTGCCAGCACGAACGCGCCGGCGACGAAGCGCGCGGCGCCCGCGAGCACGACGAGCAGCCACAGGCCCGCTGCACCGTAGGCGACCGCCGGCGGCAGCGCGATCTCGGGCCGCGGGCCGCGCTCGCGCAACGCCGTGAGGGTCAGGGGCGTCGTGTTCGGGTGCGCGTCGATTGCTGCGCGCAGCGCGGCCGCGACCGCGTCCGCGGTCGGCGGCGCGTGGTGCGCGTGCTCGATCGCGACCGTCGCCGCGAGCGGGCCGAGCAAGACCGCGATCAACGCGACGTACCAGACGGCGTACCGCCCGGCGGCGTCGACCGGCTTCCAGCAGCGCACGACCAGCAGCGCGAACATGGTGACCGCGGCGCCGATCAGCAGCGATGCGACGAGGTACGCGACGAGTATCAGCGCGGCACCCTGGTACGGCGCGAGCACGTGCAGCACGGCGTTCACGTCGCGCCGTCTTCGTAGCGTTCGATCAGCGCCTTGAGGCGCTGCAGCTCGTCGTGGGACGGGCGGTCGCGCTCGACCAGCCGCATTGCGAGGTCGACCGGTTTTCCCGCAAAAAAGCGCTGCAGCACGTGGCCGATGTCTTTGCCGGCCGCTTCGTCGCGCGCGACCAGCGGGCGATACACGTACGCGCGGTTCACCTCATCGTGTGCGGCGTAGCCTTTGCGCTCGAGGATGCGCAGCGTCGTCAGCACGGTGCTGTACGAGAGCGGCGGCGAGCCGACGTCCGCCACGACGTCGCTGACGGTCGATTCGGGACGGCGCCAGAGCACCTCCATCAGCCGCAGCTCTGCGTCCGTGAGAACCGGCGATTTGCGACGCGCCATTCCGCCCTCCAAGCGTCCGCTAAAGAATTAATAGCACGATAGCACCCGACCCGGCACCCTGTCAATTAATTCTTTAGCGCCCTTCGACGAGTCAGGATGACGGGTCATCAGGGCAGGTCCGCTGCGCCGGCTCCGAGGAGTGCCCGATCATGATCGAAGCGCCACCGGCGATCGGCGATCCGACCGCGCTTTCGGCCGGCGAGCTCGCCCGGGCGATCGCCGAGCGGCGGCTGACCGCGCGCGACGCGGTCGAGGCGCACATCGCGCGGATCGAAGCGGTCAATCCCACGCTCAACGCGGTTGTCGTCAAGCGCTACGACGAGGCGCGCCGCGAAGCAGACGCCGCCGACCACGCGCTGCGCGAAGACCGGCTGCGCGGCCCGCTCCACGGCGTCCCGATCACGCTCAAGGAGCAGTTCACCGCGGCGGGGATGCCGGCGACGATCGGCGTCGCCGGCGCGGCGAACGACGACGAGGACGGTCCGCTCGTCGCGCGCTTGCGCGCGGCCGGCGCCATCGTGCTCGGCAAGACGAACGTTCCGCAGTTGCTGCTCTACAACGAGAGCGACAATCCCGTCTACGGCCGCACGAACAATCCGGCCGATCCGGCGCGCTCGAGCGGCGGCAGCAGCGGCGGCGAAGCCGCGATCATCGCCGCGCACGGCTCGCCGCTCGGCCTCGGCAGCGACATCGGCGGGAGCCTGCGCACGCCGAGCCACGCCTGCGGGATCGCCGCGCTGAAACCGACCAGCGGCCGGCTCACGAACGAGGACGCGCGGCGCTCGGGGTACGCGCACGGGCAAACCGCGATCCTCTCGCAGCCCGGACCGATGGCGCGCCGCGTCGCCGACCTCACGCTCGCGATGCGCGTGCTCGCCGCGCCGGGCCAGGACGGCTTCGATCCGCTGGTCGCGCCGATCCCGTGGCGCGAACCCGGCGCGGTCGACATCGCGTCGCTGCGCATCGCGTACTACGAAGACGACGGCTACTTCCCGGCGGCGCCGGCGGTGCGCCGCGCGGTACGCGAAGCGGTCGCCGCGCTCGAACTGCACGGTGCGTCGGTCGAGCGCTTCGCGCCGCCCGACGTCGCCGCCGCGATGAACCTGTTCCTGCGCATCGTCTCGGCCGACGGTGCGGCGGACGCGCAACGCCGCCTCGGCGCGAACGCGGTCGACCGGCGCATCAAAGGCTTGCTGCAGATCGCCGCGATCCCGAACGCCGCACGCCCGCTCGCGAGCGGACTGCTGAGCGCGCTCGGACAGCGGCGGCTGGCGCGCCAGGTCACCGGAATCCGGCGTTCGAGCGTCGACGAGTACTGGTCGCTGGTCGCTGCGCAGGCCGAGTACCGCCGCAACTTCGTGGCCGCACTCGGTCGCGGTCGCTTCGATGCGATCGTGTGTCCGCCGCACGCGCTGCCGGCCCTCACGCACGGCAGCGCATACTATCTGACCATGGCGTCGAGCTACGCGATGCTCTACAACCTGCTCGGCATGCCCGCCGGCGTCGTTCCGATGACGCACGTCGCACCGGATGAAGACTCGCCGCGCAAAGCCGGCCGCGATCTCGTCGATCGAACCGCCGCCGCCGTCGAGCGCGGCAGCGCGGGACTGCCGATCGGCGTGCAGGTCGTCGCACGCCATTGGCGCGAGGACGTCGCGCTCGCCGTCATGTCGGCGCTCGAGGCATAGCATGGGATTGTTGGAAGAAGTCGGCGGACATCTCGTCCGCCTGCGCACGCAGGCCGGACTCGATCCCGATGCGGCCGCCGCGGCGGCGCAGATTTCCGTCGATCGGCTCGCCGACGCCGAGGCCGGGATCGCGGCGCTCACCGAGGACGAGCTCGGCGCGATCGCGCGCGCGTACGGCGTCGACACCACCGAGATCTTCGGCGGGCGCATCACGCCCTTTCAGAACTATGCCGGAGGCTGAGCGCGCGCCACGCTTCATCAGCGAGATGCTGCGCGCATCGGCGGAACGCATCGAGAACGGCGCGCTGAGCCGCGGCGAACCGGCGCTCCCGGCATCGTTCACCTGGCGCGACGAGGGACTGACCGTGCGCGAGGTGCGCCGCACCTGGCGCTCGACCACCACCGACCGCGGCGACACCTACCTCGCGCGGCACTGGTACGAGGTCGAGCTCGTCGACGGCCGTATCGCCGTCGTCTACTTCGACCGCAAAGCCCGCCGCGACACCCCCCGCTGGTGGCTCTACACGCTCACCGATCAGGGCTGACCGCGCCAGATCGCTGCAACCTGTGCGGCGGCTTCGTGGGCGCGGGCGTCGAGTTGTTCCGCGGTGAGCGTGCTGAGCGGGTGCGTCACGACGACCGGACGGAGCGCGTCCATTCCCAGCGCGGCACGTTGGACGGCGGCCTCATGTTCGAAGACAGTGGTGACGATGACGGCTGCTGGAACGCCGGATTCTTCCAGGCGGACGGCGTCGTACGTACAGCACGACGTGCAGCTTCCTCAATCACCGATGCCGATCAGCGCGACGTCGTTCTCCGCCGCGATGCGGGCGATCAGCTCGTCCTCCGCGTTGACCGAGAAGCTCTCTTTCTTGTAGCGCGTGACCGAGGCGAACGGGGTCTGCTCGGCGAGCAGTTCGGCGGTCCGCTCCAGCACGCGCCGGCCGTTCCACTTCGTATTGTCCAGAATCCCGAGCCGCAGGCCCACGGCCGAGGTGATGCGCGGGGCGAGGTCCCGATGCTCGGCGTGCACGACGCCGCGCGGGTCGAAGAGCGTGTGTTCCACGCGGCTTGGTTCGGCGCCGCGTCCCGGTCCACCGCGCGCAGGCCGCTCGGAGGGGAAGAGCGAGCGGCGCCTACGAAGGCGGTCGTCCGCGAACGCGGGGGAGACGGCCATGAGCACAGACGGTTTCGCATCGTACCGGGCGGCAGTCACGGCGGCATCGGTCGCCGGTTTGGTTCTCGTCCTCGCGGCGGCCGGCGGCGCCCAAAAGGCGGGTACCGGCTCCTACACGCAGGCGCAGGCTGCGAGCGGAGGGACGATCTACGCTGCCCAGTGCTCGCAGTGCCACGGCGTCAACCTCCAGGGGCAGTCCGCGCCCGGACTGACGGGCGCGGCCTTCAAAAAGTACGCCGGGAAGTCCGGGACCGCCGCGACCCTGTTCGACTTCATCAGCCGCCAGATGCCGGCCGACAAGCCCGGGTCGTTGACGCAGCAGCAATACCTCGACGTCACCGCCTTCCTGTTGGCGCGTAACGGTTACCCGGCCGGCACCGTGGCGCTGATGAAGAGCACGCTCCCGCAGGTCGCGCTCGGCGGCGGAACGTCGGCGCCGGTGAACAACGCCGAGATCGTCCGCGCCGCGGCCCCGGTCAATACCGTGTACGCAAAGCTGCCGGGCGGCGCCGACGTGAACGTTACCGATGCGATGCTGGCGGCGGCGGACTCCGACCGCTCGAACTGGCTGCTCACCGGACGCACGTGGGACAATCAGCGTTTCTCGCCGCTGAACCAGATCAACGCGGGCAACGTCGGTTCGCTGGTGATCGCGGGGCTCGCGCAAACCGGTATGACCGCCAGCTTCGAGACGACCCCGATCGTCGTCAACGGCGTCATGTACATCACGACGCCGACGGTCAGCAACAAGATGAAGATCATGGCGCTCGACGCGACGAACGGGCGGCCAATCTGGCAGACGGTCTACAGCTTGGGAGCGTTCCAGATCTGCTGCGGCCCGGTCAACCGCGGACCGGCGGTCGCGTACGGCATGGTCTACGCGCTCACGCTCGACGACAAGCTGCTGGCGCTCGACGCCGCGACGGGGAAGGTCCGCTGGACGAGCACGGTCGCGGATCCCGGCGTCGGCTATTCGGAGACGATGACCCCGCAGGTCTACGACGGCATCGTGGTCGTCGGGAGCGCGGGCGGCGAGTGGCCGATCCGCGGCTTCGTCGCCGGCTACGACGCGCAGACCGGCAAGCAGCGCTGGCGCTGGAATTCGACCGACCCGACGACCTACGGCGGCGACTCCTGGAAGCGCGGCGGAGGGATGGTGTGGACCACCCCGGCCGTCGACCCGAAACTCGGGCTCGTGATCTTCTGCACCGGCAATCCGAACCCCGATCTTAACGGCACGGTGCGCAAAGGCGACAACCGCTGGAGCGACTCGATCGTCGCGCTCGACGTGCACACCGGCAAGTTCAAGTGGGGCTATCAAGAGATCAAGCACGACGTGTGGGACTACGACGCCGTCAGCAACGTCGTGCTCTTCGACGTGCATCAGAACGGCCAGACGATCCCCGCCGCCGGTGAAGCCGGCAAGGTCGGCTGGTTCTTCATCGTCGATCGCCGCAACGGCAAGCTGATCCGCAAGTCCGATCCGTACGTGGCGATGTCGAAGAACATGTTCAGCCAGCCGACCGCAAAGGGCGTCGTGATGCTCCCCGGGGCCAACGGCGGCGCGGAGTGGTCGCCGCCGGCGTACTCACCGGAGACGCGCTACGCGTACGTGCTCGGCATGGATCAGCTGATGCGGTTCTCGACGCACGAAGACCCGTATCAGTCGGGCCGCATCCGGCTCGGCAGCGCATTCTCGAACGTCGAGCCGCACGGCGTGCAGGACGGCCGATTCGTCGCCATCGACACGGAGAGCGGCAAGATCGCGTGGACCGTGATGACGCCGCAGCCGCTGATCGGCGGCGCCCTCGCGACCGCCGGCAACCTCGCATTCTACGGCGAAGGGAACGGCTGGTTCAACGCGGTCGACGCGAAGACCGGGAAGCACGTGTGGCGCTTCAATCTCGGCGCCGGCGTCAACGCGCCGCCGATCAGCTACGCGGTCAACGGCGTGCAGTACATCGCGGTCGCCGCGGGCGGAAACTTCCAGCTCACCTTCCCGTACGGCGACACCGTCGCGATCTTCAAGCTCGCGCCCAACGCCGCACCGCCGGGGCCGCCGCAGCCGACACCGACGCGCTAGCGCGACGGTAGCGGCTCAGCGCGTCAGAGCGCGCACGTCCCGTCGGCGCACATCGCGCCGTCGGGCGGTGCCGCGCCGTCGACGCGTCGCAGCACCGGACTCGTCATGCGGCCCCAGCCCGGGATGAACGCCGAAAAGCGTCCGGCCGCGCCGCCGGCGACGAAGAGATGGATGTCGTCCGGCGTCGGCACGATCGGGATCCGCGCATCGGTCTCGCGCTTGTACCACGCCGGCAGCGCCTTGTTGTAGACTTTCCCGCCGCCGGCGTAGCGGTCGTTGAAGCTGATCTCGCCCCAGGTGTTGCCGGCGTTCATCCACAGGTAGCTGCGCACGTCGAGCCGCGAGAACCCTGAGGCGGCGATCGTGGCGGCGTGTTCCGGCCCGATCACGACCGCGCACGAACCGCTCGCGACCGCGTTGTTGTGCGCGAACGTGCTCATCGCCGAGACGATGCTGTCGAGCACGCCTTGCGCGTCGTTCGCGACGTGGTTCACCACGCTGTGCGGCGGCTCGGCCGCGATCACGAACACCGTGCTGTCGTCGGGCGCGAAGCCGTGCTCGACGTGGTACGGCGCCCACGGGCTCAGCTCTTCGTTCTCGGCGATGCAATACGTGTACTTGCCGGGATGCCCCAGCGTGCTCTTGTCGAGATCGCCCGGGATCGCGCCGCCGACGGTCAGCAGGATCAGCCGGATCGCGCGCCCGATCGTCGCGTTCGCGCGGTTTCCCGAACCGAACACGTTGTGGCCGGCGTTCATCCCGATCGCGTTGCGGACCGGTCCGTTCACGATCAGCAGCGGGGCCGCCATGTGCGTCGTCGCCTGCACGCCGTTGAGGTTCCACTGCTTCGCGCAGAGCGCGAGCATCGCGGCGCGCACCACCGGCGCGTACTCCGGCTTGCAGCCCGCCATCACCATGTTGATCGCCAGCACTTCGCGGGTGAGCGTGCCGCCGCGCGGCGGGATCACCGCTTCCGGGAAATCCGGTTCTCCGCCGAGCGCGTCGACGACCGCCGCGATCTTCGCCGGCGTCGGCGGCACGACCGGCAGCCCGTCGCTCCACGCCTGCTCGAAGTAGTATTCAACCGCATCCGCGATCTCGCTCGCCCGCGGCGGCGTCATCGTCGAGCTCATCCCTCAGCCGTCCACGACCGCGCCGGGTTTCGGGCGCGGCGGCTCGTAAGTCGCGAAGCGCTCGTCCTGCGCGTACCGCGAGAAGATGCCGCGTTGGAATTGCACGATCAGCGCATCGAGCAGCATCTCGCCGAGCGGCACCAGCATCTCTTCGTAGAGTTCGCGCGGGCGGACGCTCTCCGGGCGCGCAATCTCGACGGTTCCGGCGAGCGCGCCGGTGTCGATCCCCGCGTCGATCCAGAACCACGAGACGCCGCACGTCGGATCGCCCATCTTGACGTTCCAGTACACGGCGTCGCGACCGCGGTGCCGCGGCAGAACGCTCGGATGGAAGCACAGCGCACCGACCCGCGGAACCGCCCGGTCGGCTTCCTTCAAGATGCGCGTGTAATTCGCGAGCAGCAGGACGTCACAGTCATCGACCTCGACGACTTCGATCCCATGCCGCAGACACACGCGAAGTGCGGCTTCGTAGATGGAGCCCGAACCCAAAACGGCGATTTTCACGTCGCCCCCGAGATTCGCGACCAGGGACCGCGCCTCCTCAGGCCTCCTGCAGCAGACGGTGCTGAGGTTGCCGCGTCGAAGGTATTGCCGATGTCCCGACCGCCCCTACCGCCCTTCACCCGTGAGACCGCCGCGCAAAAGGCGCGCATGGCCGAGGATGCCTGGAATACGCGCGAGCCCGACCGCGTCGCGCAGGCGTATACCGAAGACAGCCGCTGGCGCAACCGCGACGAGTTCTTTACCGGTCGCGATGCGATCGTCGCGTTTCTCCAGCGGAAGTGGGCGCGCGAGCTCGACTACCGCCTCATCAAAGAGCTGTGGGCGTTCGACGGCAACAAGATCGCCGTGCGCTTCCAGTACGAGTTCCACGACGCCTCAGGAGCGTGGTTCCGCGCGCACGGCAACGAGCAGTGGGAGTTCGACGAGCACGGCTTGATGCGCCGCCGCGAAGCGAGCATCAACGACGTCGCGATCGCCGAGAACGAACGCAAGTTCACCTGGCCCCTCGGCCCACGCCCGAAAAACTTCCCCGGCCTCACCGAACTCGGCCTCTGAACCGCCCCGCGTGCATGGCGATGTTAGCCCAACGCCATAGTGTCCGGCGTCTCCCAAGCTAAAATGTCCGGGTCGGCGACGGAGCGGGTGCGCATGTTCCAGGGGTGGTCCGGAGCGGGCCTGTGGCCCTTCTTTGGGTTGGGGACGC